>Ga0208019_1001755_pt1 | contig 11281 bp, 16 predicted proteins | sample CB_VirMetaG_5_FD_184540 | JGI IMG/M metagenome (GOLD analysis project Ga0208019, IMG submission 184540) | Freshwater to marine saline gradient viral communities from Chesapeake Bay - CB_1508_1D Viral MetaG (SPAdes) (version 4) | ecosystem: Environmental > Aquatic > Marine > Coastal | place: USA... | reverse complement strand
CTGTTACCACCGCCACGAAGAGCCTTCAGCGATGCTGAAACGTTGGATCCAATACGGAAAAAATCAATTTGGGAAACATCAGAACCCCCACCCGAACTTCCACTAATTCGCAGTGTTGTATTTCCTGTGCTGTAAAGATCAAGCAACTCTTGAGGCGTCTGAGTGCCAATCCCTACACGGCCGGAGCTGTCGATTCGGGCGCGTTCACTACCGTTTGTTTCTACATAAACATTAGGTCCATCTTTGGAGCCTATGTAAGCAAAACCGCCGGGCGTGGAAAACTCAAGAGTGCTTGTATTGGTGCTGCTTGTCAGCCTCGTCGACGTACCAGATCCACTTACTTCAAGAAGTCTATTAGGACTCGGGGTGCCAATCCCTACTCTCTCTGTCGGACCATCAACCACAAAAACAGTTGAATTGACGCGGTTTCTTACTCTGAACGTAGTACTGTCACCTCCGGTGGAGCTAATCCTACCGACCGTTACAGCGGCCGTTGTGCTTCCAGTAGTAACAATCAAGTCGCCAGACGTGACGGCACCGGCAACCGCACCAACATCAAGTGTTCCGCTAGGGCTACTAGTCCCCAGACCTAGCCTGCCGGAGCTGTCGATGCGAGCGCGTTCTGTACCAGAGCCTGAACGATAGATATGAGCATCTGCATCGTAATATATATTGCTTAAGTTGCTGTCGCCTACGTTAATTTGACAAGCATTAGCCCCTGTCCTCTGTAGGATCGCAACAGTTGTCCCGCCAGATACGTGGAGACTCGCGCTAGGCGAAGTAGTGCCAATCCCTACGCGCTGTGACTGGTCAATGAATAAAGCGTTAGTGCCACGTGTCCTAAATAGATGGGCACCGTAAGTAGCCTCCTGTGCGTCATAGATAACAAGGGCGTCGGTATTAAAATTAACGCCAGTGCTCAGCTTCAGGCCGCGACTGGTGCCAGTGCTGCCGTTAAACACGGCAATGTCGGTGTTGTTGGAAGCTGCAACGACAGTAAGAGGCGCAACAGCACTCGAAGTCCCCAGACCTAATCTGCCGGAGCTGTCGATGCGGGCGCGTTCTTGCCATGAGCCGGAATATGTTTCGGCTGAAATGTAAGAAGATCCCCGTAAAGTAGTTACAGAGCTTAGGCCGGTCTGCGCCCCGATGGTTAAAACGCCATTTGGTGTTGAGTTTCCAATTATTGCACTTGCAGCACTTACATCAAGAAGGTAAGCGGGATTACTGGCATTTCCTAGCCCAACATTCCCATCGCTTCTAATAAACAACCGCCCAGTGCCATTAGTCGAGATGGCTACTTGATTTGCGCCGGGAGAATAGATGCCGGTGTTAGGATCTGAATTAAATGTAAAAGTTGGAGATGATGCAGAACCAATAGATCCAGCAAGAAGTTGACCGTTTGCATCAATAATTAAACGGGCTGTACCACCTGTTGTAATACCAAGCTGATTAGATCCTGGATTGTAAATACCGGTATCCAAATCAGTATTAAAGGTAATACTTGGAGTAGTAACTGTGCCACTAGGATAATTAACACCTACGTTAATATAATCAGCACCAGCAAGAATTACACCAAAGAAATCATCACCCCCAGTAGGAGCGGAACTGAAAACAATATTGCCGCCGCTTAAAAGAAAGCCTTCAGTGCCACTGTCATCTGGACGTTGAACTACGCCTCCAACAGAAATTAAACATTGATTAGAACTAGCAGGTGCTGGAATAGGAGCAACGCCACCAACGGTAAGAGCAAATGAAGTCGTTATACCGTCAAAGGATCCACTAATATCGTCAATATTGAGATAAGAGGGAAAAGCAGTCTGTAGTTGATTCCCGATGTAACTCACGGCTTCAAAATAAATCTATTAGTATTATTCTACCGGATTTGTATTGGGTCCAGCAGTAGAAGGTTGCTTAGGCCACACAACATCTTCACAATTAGTGTAAGTTTGTGGAAGATCACGAAGTATTTGACGATAAGCAGCCCATTGGGCTTGATCTAAAGAAGATCCTGGGGTCAGTGTCCAGTCAGTTGCTTTAAGTAAATAATTTCGCTTTGCACGAATAATATCCCACGAATCTTCAGTTTCATTTAAAATCTCTTTTTCTCTAAGAACTGCTTCAAGCAACTCAACCCGCTCTTTTAAAAAGGCTACTTCATTAGCTAGACTATTGCTAGTGTTATTTTTTGTAAGCGCCATTTGATATTACGGCGTTTGTTCAAGATAGCTAACAGTTAAATCAACAGCAGTTGCTGTACCGCACCTAGCTTGTAATTTATCACTAGCCTCCATAATCACTTTGTTACCATTGATAATTTCCAAAGTAGAGCCAGCAGGAACAGGTGCGTTGCGAATTAAATAAACATCGTCGCCAGTGCTCTTATCAATATAGACATCAACATCAGCACTGGTACCAGTTTTGTTTGATGCTAGAACGCTGAGAATAATTAAAGTTGCTGTACCACCTGCAGTAACAACAGTTGCCGAAGGATCAGTAATAGCAGCAGTCACCAGGCTGGACTTAGTGTCATTTTTAAATGTATTTGCCATATCAGCCTAAAGCAACAATAAGAGCGAGGTTGTCAGTTGAGGTAAAAGAACCATTCACAGTTAGACTTCCTGTAATGGTAACGTTGTTGGCAAAGGTTGCGGTACCCGATGAATCTATTGTAGCTCTAGCAACGCCACCAGTTACAATTGCAATTTGATCGGGACCAGTGCTGATGATTCCTGTATTGGGATCAGAAGCAAACTTTAAGGCACAGCTAGAAAGGCTGCCAGGAGACAGTGCCATATTGACACCATCTTGACGAAGCAAAGGGAAACCCCCTGGCGTAGAACCGTCGTGTACAACACAAACATTTTTAGTTATATCAACAGTAACCTCAGCTGTTACACCAGTAAACGTACTGGTCTCACCTGTTGTACCGCGACGAAATTGTACTTGTGTTGCCATGATCCTATCCTAATGCAATTGCAACAGCAGTAGCAAAATCTTCTGTTGCAATTGTACCGTTGCTATCCGGAACAGCAAGGGTGCGAGTGGTGGAGGTACTTACTCCAGAGACATCTAATGCTATTTGTTTTGTTGTATCAGAGTTATTACGAACACGGAATCCACTGTCATCAGTAATAATAGCAGTTGAGGTGACAGAAAGTAAACCGGCAATTGTAGTTGCACTACTGCCTAAAGCAATAGCAGTAGAACCTACTGTGACACTGGAATTTTGTAGTTGGCTATTGGGAATGTTGCTAGTTCCGAACTCGCCAGTACCGCTGTTATATGTTAAGCCAGAACCAACTGCAACGCTAAAATGCGCACGAACATCGCTGGCAGAAGGACCTGTATAAGTAATGACTCCAGTGCTGTTGTCATAGGTTAAAGATCCATCGCCTCCTGAATCTGTAACAGAAATAGCACCACGGATATTACTATCAGTAACAACAGCAAAATCAAAGACACCAGTGCTGCTGTTGTAAGTTAAAGAACCATAGCCACTACCAGTCGTAGTTGCACTAATGGTATTAAGCAAAGCAACCGTACCTGTTGCATTAGGCAAAGTAATAACCTGATCAGCTGTTGGGTCAGCCGCCTCTAGAAGAGTTTCAAATGCATCAGGAGTAGCACCTTCAAATTGGACACCGGCTCCTGTTACGTTGAACTGTCCAGCATCAATAGAAGTAAAGCCAGCAAGCGTCAGTTTAGTGTCACCTAGATTAATAAGCGTGCTGCCAAGCGTAATAGTGCTATTAGCAAGCTGTGCATTAGGAATTGCATTGGTACCAAACTCACCGGTACCACTGTTGTATGTGAGGCCAGAGCCAACAGCAACACTTAAATGTGCCCTAACTTCACTTGCAGATGGCCCAGTGTAGGTGATAACGCCTGTGCTGTTGTCATAAGTAAGTGAACCATCTCCACCACTATCAGTGACAGAGATAGCACTACGAGCACGGCTATCTAAATAGTAAAGATTGGTACCTTCTGTTAGATCAGTTGTTGTATTCCCAGCGAAATCAAGTTTATCTGTTGGAGTATTAACCTCCTCTAGATAACCATTGACTAGGGCTATAGCTTTACGTGTTGCCATTGTCTTAGCTTAAGAGGATAGGAACCTCAGGTTTAATGCACAACTGAGCAGTGCTACCTGCTTCTCCTACTCTGGTTACGAATTGACCAGCAGTAGAAGGCGGCGTCAGTGTAATAGAACCTGGACTAACAGCAGATAAGAAATAAATTTCTCCTTCATCTAAACCTGAAACTAATAGAACACCGCCAACTTGAATACTGATGACTTGTCCAGCATTCTTGTTTTCTTTTGCAAAACCTAAAACAGTAGCTTCATCAACTGTTCCACCAGCAGTTGCTTTATAAACTTCACCATCACTTGTATTGATATAAACAGCTTGAGCCTGTGAAATTGTTTCTCCTGCTACAAGATCAATCTCCAGGCTACCAGCTTGCCTGGTTGGAAACCCTTCCTTAAGGTCAATTAGCGCATCAACAAGACCACGAAAGTTAGGTGCATAAGGTTCACGAGCCATAGTTACACCTTCTCCGATCATTAAGTCAACAAGGACGGCTAGAGCACCTTCAATATTTGGTTCGTATCCGGTAGCCACAAATCCAACCTTTCCTAAATTATATTCTAAATCGTTCCATCCTTTAGAATAGAACAAGTGTTAAAAATATTTTGATGACGCCCGAAGTCATTATTGCTGCAATTACAGCCGGTCTTGCAGCATTCACTGGATTATCTAGATCATTATCAGCTTTCAATGACAAGCTAAATGAACGTTTTCAAAAAATTGAACACAATTATGACAAGCTAGAGAATACAATAATTCGTGATTATGTACTAAAGCAAGATTTCCTACGGGAGATGCAAGCAGTCCACCAAAAGCTAGATCGCATTTGGGATCACATGATCAACCACAAGATTTAAACAGCAACCCAACTAGCAGAAGTATTGTTGTAAATATAAAGAGCAGGTATTGATTTATCATAGTGAAGCTGGCCATCAATAGGACTTGATGGAAAACCACTGGCAGAAGTAGAAGCAACAGCTTTAGGAACTTGCCAGCTACTGCCATCATAAATCTTAAAGATCTCTGTACTTGCTTTATCTAACCAGCTTTCTCCCTTACCAAGAAGTGTGTAGCCAGTGGGAGTTAGGTTTGGAGCCGTAGTACTTACATGAATAGGACCAACCTTAATGAGATTTGGAGAACCACTGCTATCACGGAAGTAAAGACCCGGCTCAACAGCATTTGTATTAAGCGCTATTTCACCGTCCCCAAGACGACTGGGAAACACACGGTCATAAAGGAGGCTAGAGCGCAGCCGTAGGATTTGAACAGCCATTAGTTATTAATGTAGATACCGCAATCAATCTGAGTAAATGGAGGCGTTGTCGGAACACCGTTGACATAAGTACCACAGTCTAAAAGATCTGAAGTACGAATACCTGTAGTTGGATTATAGTCTGCTGGATTGCCATTGAGATAAGTGCCACAATCAATTTCACCAAATCTAAAATCAGATGCGTAATCAGTTAGCGGTTGATCAAGCATACCAAATTTAGCAGCTTCAATTAAAGTCATGTCAATATTAAACATTTTCTGCATTACGGTCAGCATAGTCGTTGTCGTATTCAACGGTGTACCCGTAAAACTAAACCGATCACTATTGGGATCATTAGGATCGTAATCAGCATTACGCCTAAGGTTATCGGTAACCATCAGGGTTACCAGATTGGGGTCAAAGTTGGCAACCTGAGTCGGTTGATTTCGATCTCCACTAATTGATTTAGCGCCAGTCCAAGGCACCCCGTAGCCCATCATAGCTAGGCGTTCTGCTGCTTTTTTAAGTGCACCATTTTCTTTTTCAATCTTTTTATTAAGTAGTTCAGCCATCTGACCGATGGGTGGGTCATTAGGTTCAAGCAACCAGGTATTTACATATTCATGTGGCGTTAAGTTCTTAACTAAACAATAGCCACCTGTTGTTTTTTGGAAAGGATAGATAATAGCGAAGGTATTAACATCAATAACCTGACTAACAATGTACTCTCCATTAAGAGCGTCACCACTTGTAAACTCAAGATTAATGCGGGTATTTAAGCTTAAACCGTGGGGCTCATCAGTTCTTACGGTAATATTCACACCACTTTGACTATAAGTTCCTGAAAGATTTAGAGGATCGTTGCCCTCATCATGAACAATAGACCACATGGCAGCATAAATATGTTTGCACCAGCGAAGCTGATAGTAGGCCAATAAAGGACGTGATTGATCAGCAGCATCCTCGTAGCTAGGTAACTGGTAAAAATTGTTAACCACCAGATAACCAAAGTCGGAATAAACGCCTATATCATCTCTAGTTTCAATTAAGTTTCCATTGCGATCCAAGTTAAAACCAGGGCGAACAGATCCTGCTTTTGTGTTAGGAAACTTACGGCGTTGTTGCTCTTTATAGAAATTAAACGTTTCTCGCTTTAAATAATCTTGGCAAGTACATTGATAACGTATCTCTGTGGTTAGATAGCGACCCACCTCAAAACCACGATGAGCAGGAACAACTGTTTTTGGCGTACCCTGTGCAGCAGGAAGATTAGTTACTGGATCAAAAATACGCGTTCCATAACTATCTGTTCTCTGGAATAAAATTTCATTGGTAGAAAGATCTACACCAGTAACGGTATAACCTACATAATCATTGTAATTAAATCCACGGATTCTTCGGTTAACAATTAATGTTCCAGCTGTACTACCACTTGCAAGAGTTTCAAGTGTAAATTGTGTTGAATTTAAAACAGTAATAACATATAAGCCAGATGGTACATTGCCACTTGTAACCGCTATAAAAATTTCATTGCCAGTTGAAAGCCCGTGTGCTGAACTACAGGTAACGGTAACTGTAGAACTTGTCCTGGAATAAGTAGAAAATAAGCCAGGATCTCTTTCAATAACCCGATCAACTAATCTTTCACCTGCAAAAAAGGTTACTGGAGTTGGAATAGAACGAATACGGACACGTAACTCTGTCCATTCAGGATCTGTAAATACAGTTACTTTTTCAACAGAAACATTACCAGAAGCAGTAACAGCTGCAGAGGCAACACAGGTAAACGTATTCTGCGTAGTGCCAGTAACTGTTAAGGTTTCATCAACTCCAGCACCACTTGTCATATCTAGATAAACCGAGTCACCTATCTCATAACCGTGATCAGAAATAGTGACTGTAATTGTAGTTCCAATTTGAGAGTAAGTTCCTGTATTCGCTGTTTGCATATAGCGAATACCAAGAATAGGCAAACCAAAATTGTAAAAATTAAAAGAGTTGACATCACGTATGCCAACCATTTGCTCCCCAATCTCACTATGAGTACTGGGAAATGTAAACATTCTTGCAGGAATAAAAACTCCTGGGAACTGCTGGAAAGCGCAATACATCCTGAAATCGCCGCGAGTATTACGGCCTTTTGCGCTGCTTCCTAAAACTGTTTGAGTGAGTGTATATAACTCATAGCCACGTCTCCAGCGATTCCACATGGAGTCGTGATTATAAAAACGAATCCGACTAATCTCATTTGGATTAGCTGGCTCGAAATCAAAAGGATTTGAGGCTTTGAAGTCTTGCTTTAACGCTTGTTTATTAACTTTGTCAGAAAAAGTTTTAAAGCTGGCATCGAAGCGTCCGCCAAAACTTTCTTTACGCCGGGGCATTTAATGATAATCTACTTCTAGGATCTCCTGGATACGGATAATCTACTTCAGGCACTTCTAACATACGTCGCCATTGGTTAGCTAGGTCAACAGTACGTCGCCAATTAAGGTAGTTTTGTTCTCGTGACCAGCTATCTATATCTTTCATGACTTAGTAGTATCCGCCTTGAACGTTAATATAAAAACCATTTGTTAAAGATGTAGTTCCGCTTACTGCTGCATAAAGTGCTTGCCCACGTTGCAGAACTAATCCACGATTTTTAGGTGCAATCAGATTATTAGCGGAACCAAAGTTAGCACCTGCGTGAGGAACAGGGTGATTAATTAACGGTAGAGTTTGATCAAGAGTTAAACTATAGTTTTGTCCAGTACTTGTTGTAGGAATAGAAACAGTAAACAGAGGAAAAAACTGATTGGTATTTGTAATACTGCTAGCCGCCACTACATAGAAACCGATGTTAATTGGTGCATAAACATTTACGTTACCGGTAATTGGACCAGAAACGCTAGGAATCGTAGCAGTAAAAGTGGTACTAGTAATATCTGTAACTGTAGTACTTAAATCAATTGGATTGGTACCTGAGCTATAACTTGTAAAATCTAAATAAACTTCTTCACCAACTTTAATGTTGTGACCAGCAGCAATCGTAACAACAACATCGGTAGAATCTGCAGAATATGTTGCAGCTACAGGACTTTGTGCATCTAAAAAGATATTACGCTCTTTGCTATAACGAATCCAGATCTCATCAATGTAGGCACCACTAACAGATGTATCTGTCAAACTTGTGTCAATATCCAGAATATTGGTAGCATTACCAACAGCAGTAGGTACCAAGCTAGTAGAAAATAGCTGACCAGATGCAACCGTTACTAGAGTGCTGTTTAGTAACGGGCGATCAATCATCGCCGGTAACTTATTGGTTGCGGTACTTGCCACTTGCTAACAATTCAACTGCTAAACCTATTGTAGCGCAACTCTAAGCAAAGAGCTTTTTAAAGATCATAGGATCATACTGAGCCATCCCTTTGATTTTGCTACCTGCCATCCGGTAATCGCCAGGAAGAGGTTGATTGCCAATTTCATAATCACCTGGCATTGGACGAATGCCTGGCGTTTCATCACCACGAATATAACCAAGGCCTCGACCAACTATGGGAAATTCTTCTTGACGATCTTCAAATGGATTAATCATGACTTGCGTTTAGTAGCAAGCTCAACAGCGCGTCGAGCTTTTTTAGCAGATTCAGTGTTTTCTACAAACTGTTTACCAGTTCGAGATTCACGGCGTTTTTTTTCATCGGTACGACGTCTTTCCTCTGATGATAGTTTTGCCCAGGCTTTTTCTGGAAGATAACGCTCGGTTTCTTTTTGACCCGGTTCAATTGCTTTATCAACCATTTTTCTTTTTTTCGTATTCTTTGCGGGTCATCCACTTTTGTTCACCCCAACGTTTTAGAGATTTCTGTTTCTCTGTTTTCTCTCCACGATAGCCACCACCTTTTTCTTTGTATTGTTGTGCCAGTAGTTGTGCTTTCCTAGCACTCCATTGACCAGGTTTACCTCCACTGGAGCCAGCCATGATTTTATCTTTAAGGCGCTCCCTTAATTCTGGTTTAGTGTAAGCCATTATGCAAAATAGTTTCTAGGTTTAACGTTAGTAATAGCCTGCGCCATTTGCATAGGATCAAATTCTGACTCACGTTTTGCTAAGAAATTTTCAGCAATAAACTTCTTTAATTGATCCTGAGGGCTAATTCTTTCTTCTTCATTTTCTCCTTTGCCAACATTTAAAAAGATGTTGATAGATTGAGGAGCATCAGTAGAAGCAGGTTGCTGCGGTGGAGCTACAGGAACTTGAGGTGTCTGTTGATCAGCCATTAAGCTGGCTTCTTTACCCCCCTTAGTATGTAGTAATTCAATTTCATAGCCCTCTGGAGTCTGAATTGTTCCTAAACCGTTACCAGGTTTGAAAGCTCCTGCACCTTTCCAATATAAAGGTGTGCCGCCAGCAATGCCAAAGTCAATTCCACGATGAAACGTTGAGGCACCAGCAGTAGGGGATTTACGTTGTCCAAAAGGAGAAGTAACTGTAAAGCTCGGCTTGAATCCATCTTTAGTTTGAGAATACAGAGGAGTTTTTTGTTCACCAACTAATAGATTTTGCAAGCCAGTGCGCCAGGTTGCAGGATCAATATATTGACCGCCCTTTTTAACCCGGACATCAAGATGCGGGCCAGTAGTAGGAAAAATGTCTTCCCCCGGTTTTGCAATGTAACCCGTTTGAATAATGCCTGCCATGATCAATTAAAGTAATCAACACGAGGCACATTTGTTATTTGCTGTGCCATCTCCATGGGGTTATCTAAAAGAGAAGACTGCTGTCTTGCTTTTACACCACGGCTAAACTTCTCAAGAAATTGCTGAAAGATATTTTTTTGTTCAGTTTGCTTTTCGCCTCCACTTACAAAAATATTAATGTTGGGTAAACCGCTGGTTTGCTGAGTCGTTGCTTGCGTTTGTGGAGTAGGTTGCGTTTGTTGCTGCTGGGTGGTTCCTGCAACTTGTTGTTTTTGTTTTTCGTAGTATTTAAACAGGTCACCGATTGATTTAGAAGGCTGCCCGTAGTAGCTCCCGCCACTAGATGTTGGCAAGGAAGCCCACTCTGGAGCAAGCTTGTTAATAACAGTTCCAAATTTTTCTCCTTTAAGGAATGGATCTAAAGCGCCACGCTTTTTATCAATAAGGTATAACGCAGCAAGATCTTGTGATTTAGGATCAAAACTAGTAAGCCCTAACTGTTTAGCAGTGCCTTGCCAAGTTGGTGGTAAAAATTGATAGCCGCCAGCAGCAGCACTAGCGTAGCCAGAAGTTTTTACAACAGTATCAGGATGTCTCCAGCCTTTAGAGGTATCAAACTTGCCTCCACCAAACATGGTGCGATAACCTGCTTCTCCTGGAGTACCCTCTGCATACCGAATAGTATTCAGAAGAGAACGTACTTCAGGACGCTGAAGGAGTTGTTCATATCGCTGGCGCAGCTCAGACATTGAATTACCGGAAGTTGTACTCAAAGTAGAAACGGGTTCCAACAGCAACGTCTGCAGGTCCAGGTAAAGCTTGAATGAATTCAGCGCCTTCCCGCTCGAAGCGATAGCGGGCTTGCATAGGGTTTCTATAATTAGCGACGTACAGATGAAGAGCTAAGCGATCAGTTTCATACAGATAAATCTCCGTCCAGGTTTTAAGTGTTTCTTTGAAATCAGTCGTTGTAATAGTACGATCAACGTCACCAGCAATATTTTCTAAACGGTTCCGAGGTACAGCAAAGTTATTTGCACTACCAGTCATATCGGTGCGCTTTTCTGCCTCATCGCACCGGCTGACTTGTTCGACTAATTTCTGATACCAGAAAGAATCTGGTACGTTGTTGAGTGCTTCCTCAAGTCGTGCTAGATCACCAGCAGGGATTGAAGTGGAGTTATATCCCAGGTGCCAACGAATCTTTGACTTGAGGAAACTATCAAGCTGCATTATTCAACTCGAATAA
>Ga0208019_1001751_pt1 | contig 11296 bp, 9 predicted proteins | sample CB_VirMetaG_5_FD_184540 | JGI IMG/M metagenome (GOLD analysis project Ga0208019, IMG submission 184540) | Freshwater to marine saline gradient viral communities from Chesapeake Bay - CB_1508_1D Viral MetaG (SPAdes) (version 4) | ecosystem: Environmental > Aquatic > Marine > Coastal | place: USA... | reverse complement strand
ATTATCATTAATCATAATTGCTTTACTATATGCAGTTTGGAATCTTGTTAGAAAATATGAATCTTTGGAAGATGAGATGGAATTTTCTGAAAAGTATATAAACCTTGCATACGATTCAATGAAAAAAGCATATGATAGGATGAAAAAAATAGATAGATTGGGTTCATTTGAAGCCGATGATGAGAGTGGTTATATCTTTAATGAGATAAAAACCGCTATGGAAGAGTTAAACGAAGTGTATGAATTAGATGCCACGAAAGAGAAAGAATAAAAGATATTTTACAAAGATAACAGAGATTGCTATTAACGCATACAACAATTGTGATAACCAACATTTAAAAAATAAAATTTATAATAGATTTATACATTATCCATTTGATAAGTTATCAGAAAATGTAATTCATACTTATAAGACTTACTATTTTGATGACCCATATGAAGATGTAAAGGCTAATGTTGTAGCATTCTTAAATGAAAAGATTGATAGATTTAATGGTGATAATGGTAGAGCATTTTCATACTTTACAGTAGTAGCTAGAAATTATTTATTTAATGAAAACAATAAAAACTATGAGAGAATGAAATCTCGTGAAAACATAGATGCTATTGATTTGAATAGAAATATAACAAACGAAGTGATAAATAAAGAAATTCAAGAGGAAAAATCTGATTTTATTGACCACTACGTTGATTACATTGATGAACATCTTTACGATTTATTTTTAAAAGATAGAGATAGAGCTATTGCAGATTCGATTAACGAATTATTCAGAAACAGAATAGATTTATATTCATACAATAAGAAAGCTCTTTACATACTTATTAGAGAGAGGACTGGTGTAGATACCCAGTACATCACAAAAGTAATTAATAAGATGAAATCTATTTATACTGAGTTATACTATGAATATAACCAAACTGGATTTCTATCAATGAGTTATGAATTAAAGGAAGAGTATGGATAAAGATACTGAATTATTTAAAGGCAAAACATTTTCAGATATAATGTCAGATGTATATCATAATTCTAAAAAGAAAGATAGACAATTAAAATTACTTATTGCACAATTAGAACCATTGGTTACTAACATAAACGATGCAACCGTAGTAGTTCCTCTAATTAAAGAGTATATGGAAGTATCTGTTAAGAACGATGACCAGATTGTAAAATTAGCTGCAATTATTCAAAGAATGATGAAAGATGCTAACTCAGATGAAGATGGTGGTGGTTTAGGTTTATCAGATGAAGAAAAGAAACAACTTTTGGAAAATGCAAAAGCTATTGATGAGAAAATAGATTCTCTTCAAAACGATGGAGATGATTAATGGCAACTTTTGAAACCGCTACAATACAAAAAGTAAATTTAAAAGATGATGATGTAAATAAAGTTTATTCACTTGACGTAGTATCAAGAAAATCATCAAATACATTTGTAGAAGTATTTCCATTAGATACTAATATTAAAAGAATACCATTAATAGGTGAGCAAGTTGTTATATTACCATCTCAATCACCTGAAGGTTCTGCTAACAAACTTGCTAATAAAAGATATTACATAGGTCCTACATCTACCCAACAAAATATACACAATAACGCATTACCAAAAGCATCTATAGCTAGTTCAAACAATGTAGGTGGTGATTACGGTGATACATCCGCAGGAAACCCAAACACATCAGGTGGAGATTCTGATGTTGATTTAGGAGCTGGGTTTGTAGAAAGAACGGATGTGGGTTCATTACAACCATTCTTAGGGGATGTTTTAATCGAAGGTAGGTTTGGACATTCATTACGATTTGGATACTCCCCAACCGATTCAGATACAACTCAAACACCATCTTGGGAATCTTCAACTGTAGAAGACCCGATAACCATATTATCTAATGGTAGAGGTGAAGGTGGTGAATATAATAAATTTATTATTGAAAGTGTAGATGATGACCTTTCATCTATATGGCTAACCTCATCACAAAAAGTTGGATTAACTACATCTCAAAAAAATATTGGAACGGGTGTAGATTCTCAAAAAAACTTTGATAAACCATCTGCAATCCTAAACTCAGATAGAATTATTTTAAATTCAAAATCTGATTACATTATACTTAGTGGTGCTAAATCTGTAAATATCGCAACACCGGCATGGGCAATGGATATGGATAAGATGTTTACAATCTTAGAAGGGTTGATTCAACAATTAGCAGATTTAACAGCAGGAACTGCAACATTCGCAACAGGCGTTGGACCAACAGGCCCCGCAACAAATGTAACCCAAGTTAAACAATTACTAACCGAATTAAAACAAATGGCTCAATAATATGGCGGTACTTTGGCCTGGATTTCAAGCAACGGTAGCACCTTATTTAGATGCTCCAATAGAAAAAACAGAATCGGATACTGCTAAAATTATTGCGGATGCGTATGGGGTTGCGGTAGCTACTGCTATGATATCTTTAATTCCAGGTTCAACTATTATATCAGCTCCACCAACAACTGGAATTGAAAACGCAATATTAGATACATTTAATCAAATAAAAGATTCAGAAGGACCACCAACACCACTAATGTTTTTAGGATGGGCAACTGAAACAGTTTCGTATTGGGCAGCAGTTCAATGGAATCCCTTACCACCACCACCTGGTTATGTATCACCAACTGTAGGTAATACTGTAATAACAGGCGGAACTCCATCACCATTAGATGTGGGTTTGTGGGGTGCATTTAACAATCCACCATCACCAACACCAATGGGTAATATTATATGTGGTAAGTTAATAGCAGCATTTACATCACATCTATTAACTGTAAATGGTGTATATAATGGGTTGATTCCTGCAGCACCATCACCAGTACCAGGCCCACCATTCCCTTGGGTTGGGGTAGTGTAAAACTAAACATTTTAATATTTATATAAAAACATAATATTATGAAGGCAAAACAATTAGCAGATTTATTAGAAGTAATAGTAAGAAAAGTTGTTAGGGAAGAACTTAAACCAATCTTAAAAGAGATTAAACAAAGTTCTAAACCTGTAATTAGAGAAAATAAAGTTAAAGAAGTAACTAAACCATTTGACCCATTAGATGTTTCAGAAGTTTTGGAAACTGAAAGATTAAAAAAACAAAACCCAACAATGGAGTTTTCAAAAAACCCAATGTTAAACAGTATGCTATCAGAAACATATGATAGTGGCGAATGGAAAAACTTAGATGGTAGAACATTTACATCAGGGCAAGCACAAGGATTTAACAGACAAGTAATGGCTGAACAATTGGGATATGGTAATGGTGTACCAACTGCTCAAAGTATGATGCCAACTGTAGACCCAGATGGTAATCCTTTAAATGTAAACATTGAAGGAACTGCAGTTGGGGATGCTCTAACAAAAGATTATTCTAAGTTAATGAAAACTATCAACGCTAAAAAAGGTAAATGATAAATGGCTGAAAGAAAAGAATACTTTTATAATCCAATTGATTTAGAAAAGGATATTGCAGTTGGAATTACTTTGCCTTTTGGTAAGAATAAAGGATTGTTTTCTTTAAGTTATACAACTGAAGAACAAGCAATATCTAATTTAAAAAATCTTTTATTAACCAGAAAGGGTGAAAGATTATTTCAACCTGAATTTGGTTCATCTGTATATTCTCTTCTATTTGAACAAATGAATGAAAGTTTATCAACTCAAATGGATGAACAACTGAGAGAAGATATTGGGTTTTGGCTACCATATATAGTAATTGATGATTTGATAATTCAACCTAATTATGATAGAAATTATGTTGGTATTGAATTAAAATTTAGAGTTACTGAACAAGGTTCAAATCAACAAATAATTATGTTTGTAGATTCAGCAGGTTCTGCTACAATACAATAAGGAAATTAAATGGCAAAGGCAAACAGAACAGATTTAGTACAAAAAGATGTATCTTTAGTTGGAAAAGATTTTGGTGAATTAAGAAAAAACTTAATTGATTTCGCTAAAAACTATTTTCCAAATACATACAATGATTTTAACGAATCATCACCTGGTATGATGTTTATTGAGATGGCATCTTATGTTGGGGATGTTCTTTCATTTTATACTGATACTCAATTAAGAGAATCCTTATTAACTAATGCAGAAGAAAAGGTAAACTTATTTAACCTTGCGGCAGCATATGGATACAAACCAAAGAATGTTGTTCCTGCATCTGTAACATTAGATGTGTTCCAATTAGTTCCTGCTAAGGGTAGTGGTGATGATGTAGTACCTGATTTTGATTACGCTCTTAAAATACAAAGAGGAATGCAAGTTGGTTCTGATGAATTTAGTAATGTACAATTCAATACAACTACAGATGTTGACTTTGAATTCTCATCATCATTTAATCCAACAGAAGTTTCAGTTTATCAAATTGATGAAAACACAAATGAACCAATTTATTACTTACTAAAGAAACAAGTAAAAGCAACATCGGGTACAATTAAAACTAGAACATTTACATTTGGTTCACCTAAGATATATGATAAGATTAGAATCCAAGATGATAACATCATTAAAATAAAATCAATTACAGATGAAGATGGTGATACTTGGACTGAAGTTCCATTCTTAGCACAAGATACTGTATTTGAACAAATAGAAAACAATGAAGATAATGGTGATGGTTTATCACAATATAGTGGAGAATCTCCATACCTATTAGAATTAAATAGAGTTCCAAAAAGATTTATTACAAGATTTGAAAATGAAGGTAATTTAGTAATTCAGTTTGGAGCAGGTATATCATCAAACGCTGATGAAGAAATTATACCAAATCCAGATAATGTGGGTTCGGCATTATATACAGCAAACGCATCATTAGACCAAGGTTTAGACCCATCAAACTTCTTATATACAAAAACATATGGAGTTGCTCCATCAAATACAACTCTAACAGTTGAATATACAGTTGGTAATGGTATTCAAGATAATGTACCTGCTAAAGATTTAATTAAAATTATTGGTAGAACATTTGAAAATGATAATACAATTAATCTAAATCAAGATACATTAAGGTTTGTTCAAAATTCATTAGCGGTTACAAATCCAAACCCAGCGGTTGGTGGTAGAAGTAAAGAATCGGATGATGAAATTCGTAACAATGCAATGGCATACTTTGCAGCTCAAAATAGAACTGTAAGTAGAGAAGATTACATTATGAGATGTTATGCATTACCACCACAATTTGGTTCGGTAGCAAAAGCATACATAGTTCAAGATTATCAAATTGAAACAAAAAATAAAAATAACGAAACTATTTCATCTGAAATTCCAAATCCATTAGCATTAAATCTATACACATTGGGGTATGATAATCAGAAGAAATTAACTCAACTGAATCCTGCAACAAAAAACAATCTTAGAAATTACATTTCATATTATAGATTATTAACAGACGCGGTAAACATTAAAGATGCGTTTATAGTGAACATAGCTATCAATTTTGATATTGTTGTTTTACCAGATTATAATTCAAACGAAGTTCTTTTAAGATGTATAAATGCATTAAAAGATTACTTTAACATTGATAATTGGAGAATTAACGAACCAATTAATCTATCACAGATTTATGTTTTATTGGATGGTGTAAAGGGAGTTCAGACCGTACCAAGACCAGATTCAGAAGGTAATGGTGGGTTACAAATCTACAATAAATTTAATGGTAATTATTCACCAAATAAATACGATACTAAACTTGCAACAAAACAAGGTGTAATTTATCCACCTAAAGACCCATCTATATTTGAAGTAAAATATCCAAATATTGATATTAAAGGTAAAGTGGTTACTCAATCATTCTAATTGGAGATAGAATATGATATATAGAATATACGGACAAAAAGATTCTACAATATATGAACAAGATGCACGAAAAGCACAAAATACAGGTGCTGATGAAATCTTAGAAGTAACCAAATTTTATGATGAAGATACAAGTGAAGTTCTTATTGGTAACAGTAGAATCTTAACTCAGTTTGATATAACATCTATTTCTGAATCAATTTCAAATGGTGATATATCTTCAAATTGTAAATTTTACTTAAATCTAACATCTACAGAACAAAACGAAGTTCAATCTGAATATCAATTAGATGTGTATCCTGTATCTCAAAGTTGGAGTGAAGGTATTGGGCAGTATTATTACTCACCAGTTGTAACAGATGGTGTTAGTTGGCAATACAGAAATGATTCATTATGGACAACAGGCTCATTCCAAAGTGGAACAACAGGTTCTTACATATTCAATGCGGGTGGTGGTACATGGTACACATCATCAGTAAACAACACATCATACTCACAAACATTCAACAAATACACAAATGATTTAAAAGTTGAAGTTACCCAATATGTAAAAGATTGGATGAGTGGTAGTAGAGATAATAACGGACTTATTATCAAAAGACCTCAATCGCAAGAAAGTGGTTCAGTAAGATATGGTTCATCTAAATTCTTTTCAAATGAAACTCATACAATATATGTTCCAACTTTAGAAGTAAGATGGGATGATTCATCCTATCAAACAGGCTCATTATTAGAGTTAACAGATGATAATATTATAATTTACGATAAAAATTTATTAGCAGAATATAAAGAATTATCAAAATCAAGAATCAGAATAGTGGGTAGAGCTAGGTATCCACAAAGAACTTATGCAACTTCTTCTGCATATAATGAGATTAAATATCTTCCGCAAAATACTTATTATCAAGTAAGAGATGTTGAAACCAACTTAGTTATAGTTCCATTTGATACAACATACACAAAAGTAAGTTGTGATTCTACAGGAAACTATTTTGATTTTTGGTTCAATACACTTCAACCTGAAAGATTTTATCAATTTGAATTTAGAGTTGATAGAACTAATGGAAGAAGAGAATACTTTGATGGTTATGTATTTAAAGTGGTTAGATAATGGCAGAGAATCCTACAAACATAAAAGATAAAAACGAAAGAAGAGATGTAAGAAGAAATACATCTAATCAAATTGTGTCTTATACTCTACCAACTAATTCAGTAGAACAATATGGTTTGGTTAAATTACCTGCAATAAAAGAAGAACTTAATAGAGCTCAATTTGAACGACAAATTAACACAAATGTTACAGAATTTCAATTTAATATACCAGATACTAATTTACAATTAATTTCACTTAACGATGTATTCTTCCCAGTATTAGGTGAAAGTCCAGTATTAGATGAAAGTCCAGTATTAGGTGAAAGTGTAGTATTACGTGAAAGTCCAGTATTAGCTGAAAGTGTAGTATCAGTAACTCCACCAACAGATGAAAGTCCAGTATTAGCTGAAAGTGTATTCACCGTATTAGATGAAAGCCCAGTATTAGCTGAAAGTGTAGTATTAGATAAAAGTCCAGTATTAACTGAAAGTGTAGTATTAGATAAAAGTCCAGTATTAACTGAAAGTGTAGTATTAGCTGAAAGTGTAGTATTAGATGAAAGTGTATTCACCGTATTAGATGAAAGTCCAGTATTAGCTGAAAGTGTAGTATTAGATGAAAGTCCAGTATTAGGTGAAAGTGTATTCACCGTATTAGATGAAAGTCAAGAAAGAGGTTAAAGTGTATAAAAAGTGATTACAGATACACTATAATAGGATATTGAATGGCAATAGATAGATTTAATAATAAAAACATACTTACATCAGTAAAATCACCAATTGATGGAATACAGATATATTCTGATAACGATTTAGAAAAAATATCTGTAAATAATAGAATATTGCTTAAAAATGAATTAGAACCATTTCAAAATAGAATACCTGAAATTGAATTTCATATTTATTCTGGTGAAAATTTATTATTATCAAATAGAAAACCCATTCAATTTGAACTTAATATTGATACTGATGATGAAGATTATAATATCTTATTAACACCTGAAACAGATGTAAGGTTATCAAATATATTAAGAGGAAACTATTCAATCGTATATAACTTTTTAGAAAAAATAACAAATGAAGTTAAGATTGATAATGTATCATCTGATTCAACAGAATTAGAATTATCAGTATATTCATCAAATGATTCAACTGGTTTAAAATACATCTTAGATGAAATTAATTCTAATCCAAATTTTAAAGAAGATTTTGTTTTAAACTTTGGTGATAACAATATCGCTCAAATTGTTGGATTTGATTTTTCACCAAATGAAAGAGTTGGTGATGTATTTGTAAACATACCATTTCCAACATCAACTTTTGATGGTAAAAATACTACATTTTATCCAGAAAAAGGTTCTGATTTTTGGATTGAAGTTTATTCACAAAATACATTTCAACAAACAGTTACGCAAACTTCTACAGATATATCATACACCACAACAGGTAGAGTTGCTAAGTTTAATATAGATAGTAATCCAAACGACGGGTTTCAATGGGTTCAAGAAAGAGATAATACTGGAACATTAGTTTATTATACATATGGTTCACCAATACCAGGTAGAGATACAAATATAAAAAATGGATTAAAGTATTCAAATGAGTTAAGAGGTAAACCTACCTTTTCAACAGTTAAATATTTCGATGCATCTTTCCAAAATCCAAATGGGTTAACTAAACTTAATGTAAAACTTTATAGACCACTTAGAGGTGATTTACAAATTAAAAATCCTAAGATTGAAAGAGTTTACAGAGGAAGTTATATCGAAAAGTTATTGGTATTCCCAAGAAACGAACAACCAATCGTAGATAACTTTTCAGAACCAAACTTTAAAATTGATTTGGGTAATTACGGTAAATCACAAGGAACTGATTTAAAAAGTTGGAATGATTTATTAGATGCAAACCTAACAACATCACAACAAATCGTTGATAAGTATATTAGTTCATCGTTTGGTGATTCAAATATAAACTTAGATTATTCTGATTTTGCTAACTTTGTTCACTACTCATCAGCAGTGGAAAGAGTTAACAACTTTAGATACAAATTACAATTAGTAGAATCTTACAACAGTCGAATAACTACATTACAATCAGTTAGTGGTTCTGAGGCAATCACAAACATATCACAATCTATAAATCGTAGAGATAGTGTTGTAAGTGGTATGGATGGTTGGGAAAAATGGATGTATTATGAATCTACAGGTTCGTTATATACTCACTACAGTTCATCTGCATTTACATTTGAACCTTGGCCTAAAACATCAGAATCACCATTAACATTAGCATCAACTACATCAAATGGTGGTATTAATTATTACAATGGGTTGATTGAATCTGCAAGTTACTTTGATTCAATTAATGATGCAAGATTAACAAAATCAATTCCTACATCAATTGTAGAAGACCCACTTAATAAAGATTATCTTCTATTCATTGATATGGTTGGACATCACTTTGATATTACATGGGCATATATCAAAAAGTTAACTTCTATTAATGAAAGAGAAGAACATCCATTCGATGGTATGCCAAACAATCTATTATATGATGTTGCTAAATCAATGGGATGGAAACTTACACATGGTAAAGACCGTTCAGATTTATGGAAATACGCATTAGGAACTGATGCAACAGGTAGTAGATTACAAACTGGTTTATTAAAATCAAAACCAGATGAACAAATTACAAATGAGGTTTGGAGAAGAATTGTAAACAATATACCATACCTACTAAAAACAAAAGGTTCTGCGAGAGCAGTTAAAGCTCTTATCGCAACTTATGGTATTCCACAAGCATTCTTATCAATTAGAGAATATGGTGGTCCAATGGTTGAAGATGTAAGACCTATTTGGGAGCATGATAAATTTGTATATCACCTAAGATTTGATACTGATAATTACCTTACAGTTCCTTGGGATAAAATTACAGATATTGATTCAGTTACATATGAAGTAAATGACCCAAACCCAATTGATACAATTGAATTATTTGTTCAACAAAACTTTAAAAGAACTACTGCGGTTCTAAACAAAGGAGTAGATTTTGGTGTTGTATTTGAACCAACAGGTTCTTCTACTAAAGGTAACATTCACTTATATTTGAGTGGTAGTGGTGGATATAAATCTGCATCTATAAATAATGTTCCACTTTTTGATTCTACAATGGGAACACTTTTAGTTCAAAGAGAAAGTTCAGTTGATGATATTACTCAAAACAATACTTATAAGATTCAATATCGTAGAAATAGAAAAGATAGAATTGTATTAAATAAATCAGCAAGTATATCAATCGATGGTTCAACTGAATCATCATACAATGCTGCTTGGACTGGAAGTGGTACATTAACAGTAGGTAAAGATTTACCAACAGTTAGTGGATTAACACTTTGGAATAACGCGGAATATTTAAGTGGTTCGATACAAGAATTAAGATATTGGGCAAATCCACTTAAAGATATTGTAGTTGATGAACATACACTTTCAAGAGAAACTTATCATGGTAACTCTGCGACTTCATCTTATTTTGATTTGAAGTTTAGATTCATACCAGATTCAAGAATAAGAAATATCGCAACTACATCAACATTCTATTCACAACACCCAAACCAACAGATATTACAAACTGAATTGGGGTATCAATTATCTGCATCTTTATTTAGTTTCGAAGCAGATGATTTAAGAGGTGTAACTGAAGAGTATTATACAAAAGTTCCATCGGCAGGTGCTAATAACATTATGAATAATAAGGTTAGAATAGAATCAAGTATTTTAAGAGCACCATTAGATGTTGATGAAAGAAGAGAAAAATCAAAGTATGATAAAGCACCTGTAGATTCAAACCAAGTTGGTGTATATCTTTCTGCTACAAAAATGTACAACGAAGATATCTACAACCATACAGGTTATTTTGAGATTGATGATTACATTGGTAATCCTGATAATAGAGAAGGATACACCGAACAAAATGAAGAATTGGATTATGTAAGAAGACAAGTATTTAAAAAATACAGTAATAAAAACTTAATCAACAATACAATCGATATTTTAGCAAGATACGATTTTTCAGTATTTGAACAAATCAGACAAACAATGCCTGCTAGAGCGGATTATAATTCTGGTATCTTAATTGAACCACATATTTTAGAAAGACCTAAAATCAAATCTAAAACAAAGGTATCATACACAAACCCACAGTATTCAGTTACAATATTACCATTTGATAAACCATTGGAATCTGAGTATGTTAAATATGAAACAACTATAGATGTAGATAGAGTTCCAACCGCAGACTATACATTATACGAAACAACTATAGATGTAGATAGAGTTCCAACCGCAGACTATACATTATACGAAACAACTATAGATGTAGATAGA
>Ga0208019_1001750_pt1 | contig 11298 bp, 12 predicted proteins | sample CB_VirMetaG_5_FD_184540 | JGI IMG/M metagenome (GOLD analysis project Ga0208019, IMG submission 184540) | Freshwater to marine saline gradient viral communities from Chesapeake Bay - CB_1508_1D Viral MetaG (SPAdes) (version 4) | ecosystem: Environmental > Aquatic > Marine > Coastal | place: USA... | reverse complement strand
GAGCCGGAGCAATCTGGCAGCCCGTACCGTGGATCTGTCCACATGGCATCGCGTTGATGGCCCGATGGCGCACCTGGTGGACAACGCCGACGCGCGCGGGATCAAGCTGTACAAGTGGAATATTTGGGAGGTCATTGCCCCATGTCCGCAAGAGCGACACGACAACGGGGCTGGCTGCGGCAGTTGCCCTTTGGGGTTTGCGTGTCTCGCCAAGGCGCGGGAGATCGACCCGGACGCGAGGGTTGGGATTGCATCCCGGCAGGCGTGCGGCATTTTCCAGATCGACGACGCGATACTGATGGCCAAACAGTGGTCAAGGGCCTCATGGGACGCCGAGGCCGAGTGCAAGCGGCCCAATCCTGAGGGGCTGGTATATAGCGACTTCGACCCAGTGGCCAACGTGGTGCAGAGCGCGCCTGCTGGTCTGGAAATCTACCGGGCAATTGACTTTGGTTGGGGCACGTTCGTCTGCCTATGGATCGGGTTTGACCGCAAGGCCAACACGGTCTACGTGCTGGACACCTACAAGGCAGAGCATGGCACGCTGGCGACACACGCCGAAGCGATGAAAGCCAACAAGCTCAAGGCCACAGCGACGTATGGCGACCCGGCAGGCAGGAACAAGAGCGACCAGACCGGGCGAAGCGCGATTGATGAGCTGTCGGCCCACGGGGTTGTCTGTAGCTACTCGATGGACACGCGCTGGCGCGAAGTCAAGAACGGCATCGACCTGATACGCGGCTATATCGCCCCGGCCAGCGGCAACCGGCGGCTGTTCATCGTGGATAGCGAGGCCAACCGACGGACGATCCTGCGGGACATTCAGGGCTATGCCCGCCGCAAGGTCAATGACCAGTACATTGACGAACCTGTCAAGCCCCAGCCGGCAGATCACACCATGGACGCACTCCGATATTTCTATGTCAACGTCCTCACCGGCCAAAAGGCCGGCCAACACCGGATCAGCGTATGAGCGAATATATAGCCACTGATTTTGACCCGTCGGCGCAGAACGGCCTCTATGAGACGTTCGAGGACGATTGGACGGCCAACCGTGACTTTGCGGAGATGCACCCGCACATTCTCACGTCTGGCGACTATCTGGACAAGTTCGACGCGGAGGAAGCTGCCAGTCAGTACAACTGGCGTAAGGCCAACGCGTTGAGCTTCGATTGCATCGCGGATGTTATCAATATCCGCGTGTCCAACCTGTTCAGGGCGGCTCCGACGCGGATGTTTGACGATTCGCCTTACGCCAAGATGATCGAGGCGTTTCTGTCTAACGTGGACGGTGACGGCACGAGCATGGATGATTTCATGCGGCGTGCGGTACGTCAGCAGTACGTCAACGGCGTGGACATTCTTGTGGACCGTGAGGCGATTGAAGGCCTGCCGCTGAACCGGGCACAGGAATCAGAATCTCGCGTCTATCTGCAAGCCTTCACGCCGCTTGAGCGGTTTGACTGGTCTTGCAGCCCGTCTGGTGCGTACAGTTTCGCGCGGTACTTCCTTGGATCTCCGATTGCACAGGGCGAGTTGGATGATACCAGCGGGATTCACGAGTACCTGACGTATGATTCGTCGGCATGGTATCGCTACCGCGTCGAAGATGTCGAGAACAAAGAGCCCATCGTCACTGTATCGACCGGGCCTCACATTCTCGGCCAGTGCCCAATTGTCCCGTTTTACTTTGGACGTTCAACGCGGCGCGACTTCCCCGGCATCCCGATCAGCCTGCTGACGCGGTTGACGCCGATGGCTCGCTATCTGCTGAACCTCACGAGCCAGGCCGAGTTGGACCTGTTCCTGACGGTCAGCTTCCTCGTGTTCTTTGGCGTGACCGATACCGAAATGGACGCCTGTCAGCAAATGGGGCCTGGTATTGTCTGGCGTCTGAGCAATCCTGACGCGAAGGTTGACCGTATCTTCGGCGAGGTCAAACACATCGCCGAGAAGCGTGAGTGGATCAAGCTCATCATCGAGAAGATGGCGGCTCGTGCGTTGCTTGGCGGCGTGCTTGGCGAAATGGAAGGGCGTGCAGAGTCCGGCGTGCAGGTGGCGGTCGAATCAGGCCCGCTGCATAACGAGCTTTGCGCCACGGCCACACAGGCCGAGGAAGTCGAAGCCGAGGTCATGCGGATCGTGTTGTCTCGGATGGTCGGCAAGCCATTGAGCCGTGACGAAATCGGATACAGCGTACAGTACAACCGCAAGTTCATGATAGACCCATTGGGCGACCTGGTGAACATCGCTAAGGGGATCAAGGAGCTTGACCTTGCCGACGATGCACCGGGCCTGATGCGGATGATCCTCCAGCGCGTGACCGACCAGTTGGGTCGGCAGGGCGATCCCATGTATGAGCAGACCTTGGCCGAGTTGGCCGACGCCAGCTTTGGTGGTATGGCCCCGGTGGTGGGCGGTGGCTGATGGCCTCCAGGATTGTGGCGTCTGCCCGCCGGTTTCGGGTCTTGATCGAAGCCGACAAACCCGCCGATGAAATCATCGAGGTGGTGCGGAAGTTCTCACAGGCGAGCATCTACCGCGCTCCAAAGCGTGAGGTTGAACAGTTGCGGGACCGCATTGTGCGGCTGGTGTCCCGTCAGCATATCCCTTACGCGGCACAGATTGGCAGAGCGGCGGCAAGACCGATCTTGTCAGCGATGGGCGGGCAAGACGCCGTGAGATTGGGCAACCGCTTTCGCGGGCCTGTGCTGAGAAACTTTGAGCGATACACACGCCGGAATCTGGCGGTGTTTCAGGCCGAGTTGATCCGCGAGGTGGGCTACCTTGAGGCCGACATTAACGCGGCCTTTGCACGGGCGAGCCGTGACGGCATTGCCCGCCAGCAGGTGATAGCCGACCTGTTGGCTGCTGACCGCGAGGAACTCGAACAGCTCGCCAATTTGCAGCGGCGATTGAGGCGGGCGCGTCAGACCTACGCACAGGCAGAGGCGACCGGCACGCCGGCAGAGATCCGTGCGGCCCGGCGTGAAGTCTCTAACATCGTCAGCCAGCGCAACCGGACGGCTGGCTTCCTTCCGCGATTCGCGGTGAAGGTGGCTGCCCACAACCGTGACGCGATCCGACGCGAAGCCCAGCGGGCACAGTATTCATCGTTTCGCGCGGCAGGCTACACGGGGACGTTCGTGTGGGTCACGGTCAACGGGTCGGAAAGCTGCCCGAGTTGCATCGACCTGCACGGCACAGAATCGAACAATTGGGCGGGGCGTATGCCCGGCGACGGCCACACGTTCTGCAAAGACGCGTGCATGTGCCAGCTAGTCCCAATCGAATACACCGACCAAGGTGATACAAGCGAACCGCTGAATCCGTATCAGCGGCGTTAACCGCGAACCCGCGCGGCCAGGGGGCCAATCGGGCGAGCAAGTCTATCGGGCCAGTCGGCCCACGTCAGGCCAGTCGGCCAAGGTGAACCCATGTCAGAGGAATTGACCCCAGAGAAACTCCAAGAACTGTACGAATCGGAAGTCGAAAACGCCAAGAAGCTGCGAAAGCGAGCCCAAGAGGCTGAAACGGAACGGGCGGCACTGGCTGAGCAAATCAGCACGTTGCAATCCCAATTCGATGAGCAGCAACAGGCCGTGGAGCAGGCCAAGCTCGAAAGCGAGGGCAAGTATCGTGAAGCCCTTGATTCGGCACAGGCCAAGTACAAAGCGGACCTGTCGGCGCGTGAGGCTGAGCTTCAAGGCATCCAATCGGCGTTGCACGGTGCAGTTGGCACAAACGCGTTGCTCGAAAATCTCGGCAAGGCGGGCGTGAAAAGCGAGTTGATCCCCCAGGCGGCCAAGTTGCTGCGGGACCGCGTGAAGGTCAGCGTGACTGACGGCAAGGCTGTGGTCGCTGTTCTCGGCGATGACGGCCAGCCGATGACCGACGGCGAAGGCAACAGCCTGACCGTTGACATGCTGGCCAAGCAGTTTGCGGAAACCAACCCGCACTTTGTGGCGGCCAGTGGTGATTCGGGCAGCGGCGGCAAGGCAGGCGCGGGTATCCCAGGCGGGACCACGCAAGCCTCCCTGCGGGCTGACCCCAAGAAGCTGGGCGAGTTCCTCAACAGTCATGGGCGTGACGCATATCTGAAACTTCCTCCCAAATAAGGAGCATATACAATGGCTCGAACCGATGTAGTTATCCCGAGCATTTACGAGGCCGAACTCTACCGCGCGACTGCGGAGATTACCGACCTGTACAATGCCAAGTCTCGCGGGGGCATCGTCCTCCGTGACAACCTCGCCAAGCAGGCTGCTGGTGGCGAGTACACCACCCCCGTGCGCTTTGTGGCCAACAGCGCGCTTGACAACCGTATGGACCACGAGTCCAGCGGCAACGCAACCTTTGGCAAGATCACGCAGGCCAGCGGGTCGAAGGTCCGTATCAAGCGGTATGTGGCCGCACAGATCAACGACGATGAAGTCGATGTCTCGCAAATGAGCGATGAGCAGTGGGCCATGAACGTGGCCCAACAGATGGCCGAGAACTCGGCGATCACGATTCGTGACGTTGCGGTGCGCTCGGCTCTCGCGGCTGTGCAGTCGATGGACACCCCGTCGAGCAACTACCATATTTATGGTAGCCGCGTGGCCTTGGGCGGGTCCAGCACGACCATCACGGCTGCTGGTCTGAACCAGTTGGTCGGCAAGATGGGCGACGCGATGGAGCAGATCGGCTGCTTCCTGATGCCGTCGATTGGCTACCTGAACCTGGTGGCCGGCCAGTTGGCCAGCGGAACGCCTGACCCCGTGAGCGGTGCGGTGTTCTACGGCAACGAGCCCGCGGCCTTGGGTCGCGCGCTGATGATTGCCGACATTTCGCACCTTCAGACGGCGGCTGATTCGACGTACAAGGCCGACCACTATGTGCTTGGCTTTGGCCCGGCAGCGGTGACTGTGGAAGTCGTGGGTCGTGACGCGCTCGAAATCGACCGCGACATCACCACGGAACTGAAGAACACCAAGTTCCGGCAGGACTACGAACTTGAGGTCAGCATCGCGGGCATGAAGTGGGCTCCCAGCAGCACCACGGAAAATCCGACGATTGCACAGTTGGCCACGGCGGCCAATTGGGATGAGAACCTGGACGATCACCGGCAGTGCCCGTTGGTCATGGGTATCTTCCAGACCGCGTAGGTTTCCCTGTGGGGCGGCTGGCCTTCGGGCTGGCCGCCCTGCATCACTCTAGCTAGGCGCGCATGATTCCGAAGATCATTCATTTTTGCTGGCATGACCCCGCCAACCTGCCTGAGTACGCCAGATACAATCTCCAGCGTTTTCGGGAACTCAATCCCGATTACGATGTGATGCTGCACGGGCCTGATTGCCTGTTGCCGAAGTACGCAAAGGCGGCGGCCAATGCTCCCGAGCCTGACCGCACAAGTGACCTGTGGCGGTACTCGATCCTCCAGACCTATGGCGGCTGGTGGTTCGATCTGGACTATCTGCCCTTTCGCCCCGTGGCCGACATTGTGCGTGCTTACGGGCTAGACGGCAGCAAGTTCTTTGTCACGGAGCAATACCACCAAAAGAACCCGACCCTGACCACGGCAGCCGGCGTGATTGGCGCGTGTGTTGATTCACCAGTGTGGTCGAAGATCGACGCGGCCATTGAGGCTGTTGACGATCCGCACACTCGGACGTGTTACGGGCCGCGATTGTTGACGCGGCTGGTTAACGCCGAGCCTGACTGGTTCACGGTGGGTCGATGGCCTTGGTTCTACCCGGCTGGGATTGAGTCGGCCAAGGCGGCCTACCGGGCGATCCGCAACGGAGAAGACCCGCGCGAAGTCCTCAAGGTGGCGATGGTTCACAGCGGCGATCAGTTGCCATTCGTCATGCACCTGTGGATGGGCGGCAAGACCACGGTGGTGGCCAGCACAGCACAGAAGGCGGCACTCGCGGAGAAACCCAAGAAACTCCGCAAGTATCGCGTTGGCGTGATTGCCCACAATCAGCAGTGGAAAGACCGCTCCATGCCGTTCAGGGCGGTGGTTGATGGCTTCAAGGCGATTGGCTGTCAGGCCGAGGTGGTGGTCCCTGACCGCTGGCCGGTGTTCGCCACTCGCCCCGATGTGGTCATTATGTGGAATGGGCGTCACAAGAGCTACCGAAGCATACTTGACGGCTGCCAGCGCGAAGGCGTCAGGCCGTTCTTTATGGAGCTTGGGTTTTTCGACCGGCAGGCGTACACGCAAATTGACCACGAGGGATTCAACCACACCGCGTCATGGACTGGCGCATTTGCAGACCCGGCCCCGGACCAGTCACGACTTGGCGAGGTTTGGCGAGAGCCGATTGAGCCGATAGCATCGCGCGACGGCTACACGCTGGTGCTTGGCCAGGTCTACGGCGATTCGCAGCTATACGAAAGCGAGACGCGGGATTCACTGGAGCTTTACCGCGCTGTGGCATCCTGTGGCGGCGATGTTCGATACCGACCGCACCCCAAGGCGCGGCGCGAGACGCCGGCCGACGTGGTGCAATGCGGCGGCAGCTTGCGTGAGGCGATTGACGGCGCGGCCTTTGTGGTGACGATCAACTCGAACTCGGCAACCGAAGCGGTATCGTGGGGCTGCCCTGTGCTGTCCCTTGGGCCGAGCCTTGCGATCCATGCTGGCGCGGCACGCAAGGCGACATTGGCAACGATGGCTGACGATATTGCCGCGATGCGTGGTGGCTGGTGTCCACCGCAGTCAAGCGTTGACAACTACCTGCATTGGCTTGCATGTCGCCAATGGAATCAGGCCGAGATTGCAAGCGGCTTGCCTCTGTTGGATGTGTTGAAGGCGGCTGGACTATGAGGGCCAACTTCATTCACATCGAGCCGATGCTGCGCGAGGTCTTGCGGTGCGGTGTTCCTGGCGACCTGGCCGAGTTTGGCGTCTGGCATGGAACGACATTTATGCCAATGGCCGAGCTGGCCCGCGTGGATGGCCGCGTGATTCATGCGGTCGATTCGTTTTGCGGGATGGCTCAAGAAACCTCCCGTGACGGTGACAACTACAAGCGCGGGGCGTTGAGTGTTGGCGGGTCCAAGGTGTTCAGGCACTTGGCCGCCCCCTTTGGCGACACGGTGAAGATCCACGAGGGCTTTGTGCCCGATGTTCTCGCCGAGCTTGATGATGTTCAATTCGCATTTGTGCATTTGGACCTAGACCAATACCAGCCGACCCTTGATGCGTTGCGGTTCCTCTGGCCGCGAATGTCTCACGGCGGGGTGCTGATTTGTCACGACTGGAAACGCGGGGCAAGCACGCTGGCTGCTGGTGCGATAGCCGACTGGATGACCGAAACCGGCGCGGTGCTGGCTGGTGAGCGAAAAGAAAGCCTGCACGGCTGGTTTGTGAGGTAAGATGACCTTCGATCAAATCATTGCGTATGACGACCGGGACGCGATCCACACCTCCCGATGGAAGCTGACCGGCGTTTCGACGAAATCCAACGGGCCGACCGATAGCGGATGGCTGTGGTTTTCGACCACGGCGGTGGGCGATACGGTGACGGTGACGGTCTACAGCGACGCGGCCTGCACGTCGGCGATTGCGACCGGCTCTGGCGATGTGGCTGACGTGGACACGACGGCGGTGCAGATCACGCTCGCCGAGGCCAACGCCAGCGGCGTGACCGGCGAACTGTGGATCGAGGATTACACGACCACGACCACGGCGGCCCCAATGAAGGTGGCCCTGTGTGTGGACGCTGATTTGGCGACGTACTATGAGAACGTGGCCAGCCTGCCGAGCTATAATGCGACGTATGGGATGGCTGAGTTTATCGCCGAGGCGACGCGGGGGATCATGCTGTGGGCTGACCAGGTTTTCCCCGATGAGATCGGCGGCTATGGCGGCACGGAAGATCGACGGCTTGCGGGCCTGAACAGGAATTACCCTGACCGCCGGCGGTTTGTGGTCCCTGACCAATTCCGCGAGGCCGCGATTCACAAGACCTTGGAGATTGCCTTCCATCGGAGCCACGAGCGTGCAGACGAAACCATGTTCAGCGAACTCGCCGACTACCACCGGGATCAGCGGATGGAAAAGATGGGCGCGATTAATCCAACCATCAGCAAAGACCCCGACACCAATCTGGATGCGGATACGTCAGGCAGTACCAACGTCATCAGCCTCCGACGCGTCTGAGAATGACACACCCCTGATTTGTGAGAACTCGCCCACGCAGCAGCCATAGAGCGTGACCTTGTTTAGTTCTTCCTGCACCGACCGGCGGTGAACGTACATCGTCAGACCGTCTTCAAGGTCCACGATTTCGAGATACCGCTTTCGGCAGACGGGGCAGAGCTTAACGTCCTTCATAATCACATTATAGCACGCCATGGCACGACAGACAACCATCGAGGGGCTGGATCAATTCGAGCAAGACCTCGATGAGTACATGAGCACGGAGCGAATCTGGCAGCACTTCGTAGAGGCCAAAGGGGACGAAATCATCCGCGTTGTGATTGCGGCGGCCCACGCGGGCATTGGTGAGGACGGGCGGGGCTATACGCGATACTCGCCGCAGTACAAGGCGCGAAAGACCAAGACGCAGGGCAGCGCGCTTGGCAACTGGCTTCGCGGGCTGGACCGCACCGGCAACGTCGGAGGGATGCTGGACAAGGCCAATTTCTCGTGGGAGATCAAGGGCGGCTCGCTCTGGCTGGTCTGGACCGCTCCCGATGAGCAGACCGGCATCTATGCCGAGGCCCACCAGAAGGGGCTGGGGAACATGCCCAAGCGACTGTGGCTGCATTTCTCGGCCACACAGCATATCCGCGCCGTTGAAGCGGCGTTTGACCAAACCATTCGAGAGCTTGCAGCGGAGTTTACCGCCCAATGGACGTAACCATCACCACCAAGCAAAACACACTAGCCGAAGCGATCCGCGCCAAGCTCGCCGCGCTGACGATTGATGGCGACGATGCGTTTGAGAGCGCGACGATTGAATCCTCACAGGCGTCATTCGAGCAGAAGCGCGTGACCGGCGGTCCTGTGGCCGGCGTGGTCATCGGCTCCACGGAAGAAATCCCGCAGACCGACAACCAGGTTGGCATTGTGGCCTCGTTTGACGTGTGGCTGGCGACCAAAGGGGATACGACCTACACGCCTGACCAGCACTGCCAACGGCTAAAGGATGCGGTCATTAACGGGCTCTTGGGCTCGTGGCCTTCGGGTACGCGGGACATTGCTGACGGCGAGAGTTTGCGGCGTGCTGTGGACATCGGCCCCATTGACATCGACACGACGGACGAGGCGTGGGCGGTGGCGTTTTTGCCCGTGACCTGTGCCTACGTCATTGCGTCGGACACTTCTCACTAAGGGGACGCCATGACATTTCACCCCGTACCCAACAACCTGCGACTTCTGTTTGATGATTCAAAGAGCCAGTACGTTCTATACGTTCTCGATTCGGATGGGGCGGTTCAGTCCACGCATCGCGTCTCTGGCCGGCTGGATTCTGCCACGGGCGCGGCCAATTCTATCGACTACGCCCACCACGAGATCCACAGCGGGTCGAGTTACGCCGTACACACGGCGGCGACGCTGGCCAGCGCGGCCACGATCACTGTCGCCTTCAAGACCGCCGATTCGGCGGCGTGGCCACACATGATTGTGTCGGCCAGGTCGAGCGGTGAATCCAACCTCAAGCTCTATGAGGGCGGGACGTGGACCACCAGCAGCGGGTCGGCCCTGACGTGTCACAACCGCAACCGCAACAGCAGCAACACATCCGGCATCCTTGGCGACAGCACGGGAACCTTTACGGCTGGCGTGATGGTGAAAGGCCCCACGGGCGTCAATGTCGGCGCGGCGACGCTGTTTTGCGAACAGCACCTTGGCTCTGGCAGGAATGTCGGCGGCGAGGCTCGCGGAGTCTCGGAGTGGATTCTCAAGGCCAACACCAACTATGTCTTTGTTTTCACATCGGAAGCCAACTCAAACGACTGCCAGATTCATCTCGACTGGTATGAACACACAAACATCTAGGGAGTAACCATGGCGAAGATTTATAAGAACCCCAACACGGTAACGCTTGATTCGGTGGCCGTCACCGGCGTTGTCTCGATTTCCGTCAGCCCGTCCCAGCGGTCCAACGCGGTGCAGTCTGACAATGGAACCGTGACCACGTTTTTGACGAACATGGCCGTCACCGGGACGATTCAGTTCAACGACCAGAAGCAGGCCCGCGCGCTCAAGGGCAAGGGTGGCGACAGCAAGGATTTGACGTTCAAGGTTCTCGATGAGGCCGGGGCCGAAACCACGGTCACGATTTCCGATTGCCTCTGCGGTGATGCGAACGTCAACTTCCGCAATGAGGCGGCCGGCGGCGGCTCTATCGGCTTCCATGCTTCGGCGGTGTCTGATCCTGCGTAATGACTGAATCACAGGCGCGACAACTCGAAATTGACAGCCGATTGCCGGTCGATCAGGCATGGCATCCTGACTCATGCGACAGCCTCACGATTGCAGGCGTCTCGTGGTCTGTACGCCCGCTCAAGTCGCCCGGCACGGTGTCGCCCGTCTTTGATTGCGGCGCGATTGACGTAGGCATGACGCTGCCCGATGAGCATGACCCCATCGCGGAAATGGCGCAGGCTGTTCTCGATGCGGCCGAGATTCAGGCGGGCGACATTTGCCCCACCTGCGGGCGCACCATGAACAGCGACTTGCAGGTTGACATGGATGGCCAGTCGGCGTTTCTGCGGTCGGCCTTCCAGTACGTTTCCGCTCTCTTACGTCAGCAGTACCACCTTGAGGACGCGGACCTTGCATCGCTGTTATCCTTCCCGGCGGACAAGCTGCCGGAATGGATACCCCAGCTCGTTTCCCATGCACACGGATTGACCGTCAATGGCTAGGCAGCTCAAGGCAAAACTCGATCTTGACACAACCGAAGCGACCCGCGCGGCGCGTCAGTTTGCATCGTCATTGCGCGATACGGGCCAGGCGGGCCAGTCGGCCATGAGCGGGATCAACGGCCAGCTCGGCTCGATGGGCACGCTCTTGGGTGCGGCTGGCGTGGCGGGTGGCGTCACCGCGTTGATCGGGCTATATAACAACCTGCGGGTGGCACAAGAGCAGTCCAACGCGGCGGTGCGTGAAGCGTTGGAGCTTGAGAACCAGCGGATTGCGGCGGTTCAGGCCCAAAACCGATCTCCACGGTTTGACGCGGCCCGCGAATTGACCGGCATGACTGCGCAGGAGACTGCGTTGTATGGGGCAACGCTAAGCGCGGAGACTGGTTACGACGCTGACTCGATCATACAGACCCGGATGCGGGTCAACTC
>Ga0208019_1001749_pt1 | contig 11299 bp, 17 predicted proteins | sample CB_VirMetaG_5_FD_184540 | JGI IMG/M metagenome (GOLD analysis project Ga0208019, IMG submission 184540) | Freshwater to marine saline gradient viral communities from Chesapeake Bay - CB_1508_1D Viral MetaG (SPAdes) (version 4) | ecosystem: Environmental > Aquatic > Marine > Coastal | place: USA... | reverse complement strand
AGAGGCTATCGAAGATAACCTTTATGATCGTCTGGCCTCGCGCTACACCAAGGCTCTGGCCCGTTCTATGGCCCAGACCAAGCAGATCAAAGCTGCTGCTATCCTGAACAATGCGTTCACGGGTGGTGCTTCTGCGATTGGCGACGGTGCAGCACTTTGCTCGAACGCTCACCCATCTCTGTCGGGTAACCAGACCAACATTCTGGCGACCGCAGCGGACCTCAACGAAACTTCGCTTGAGCAGATGCTGATCGACATTGCTGGTCTGACTGACGAGCGCGGTCTGAAGATTGCTGTTCGCGGCATGAAGCTCATCATTCCGAAAGAGCTTCAGTTCATCGCAGAGCGAGTTATCAACTCGAACCTGCGCTCTGGCACCGCAGACAATGATCTGAACGCAATGAAGTCTATGGGTATGCTTCCTGAAGGTGCGGTGGTTAACCACTTCCTCACCGACACCGACGCATTCTTCATCAAGACTGATGCACCTAACGGTTTCAAATACTTCAACCGTTCGCCGATCAAAACGGCAATGGAAGGTGACTTTGACACCGGTAACATGCGCTTCAAGGCCCGTGAGCGTTACTCCTTCGGCGTGTCCGACTGGCGTTGCGTTTTCGGTACTCCCGGCGCAGCTTAAAGTATGGTATAAGGGACTTGGGTCACGACGATCCATCCTCCCTGAAACTGCACTTGAGGGGGCTCGAAAGAGCCCCCTTTCTTTTTTGCGAACATATGTTATTATTCGAGCAGGGCTTAACATATTAGCTTCGTAGACAGGCACCAGCCCGCCTGACATTGCACAGACTACGAGGCGAATCCTTGTGCAAGAGGTGACACATGGCAAATACTACCTTCTCTGGTCCCGTGACTTCCGATAACGGTTTCATCGGCGACATCAAAGTTCCCACCTACACTGTTGCTACTGCTCCGTCTGCTTCTTCTGCTGGCGCGGGTACGCTTGTGTATGTTTCTGACGGCGCAGCAGGTTCCGCTATTTTGGCGTTCTCTGACGGCACCAACTGGAAGCGTTCTGACACTGGCGGCACTATCGCATCATCGTAAGGAGGTGAGCTATGAGCAATCGTTTTAAGGCACCTTCTGAAGAAGAATTGGCAGCCCGCGGTCTCGACAAGGATGGCAAGCCTCTGAAAAAAGAGGTGGAAAAAGCTGCTCCTAAAAAAGCGACCAAGGAGAAAAGCTAATGGCTAATTCAGACGTAAAAACAAAACGTCTGACTGGGACAGGAGCGGCCAGTATTGGTCGCAACCGTCTTCGTCAGGTGCAGGTGTTGACTGGGGCAGGCGCTGGTCGTTTGACGCTTACAGACGGTAACGGTGGCGCAACTGTTCTCGACATCGACTTTTTGGCATCTGATTCCCACTCTGTAAACATCCCTGATGATGGCTGTCTGTTTACCAACGATTTGTATGTAAGCGTCTTCACCAACATCACGGCGATAACCATCTTTTACAGCTAGGGGACAATCTTATGGCGACGACAAAAGACGTAAAAAGGTTGCCGTCAGGTAGATTGAGTTATCGGGGAGAGACATTTGCAGGATTTAACAAACCTAAACGTACCCCCGGTAAAGCCAAAAAAAGTGCGGTCCTCGCTAAGAAGGGGTCTGACGTTAAGCTGGTTCGTTTCGGCGATCCGAACATGGCAATTAAAAAGGATCAACCGGGACGTCGAAAGAACTTTAGAGCGCGTCACTCGTGCGACACTGCAAAAGACAAGTTCAGTGCCCGTTACTGGTCCTGTAAAGCGTGGTGAGGACGAAATGCGCGTAGAAGAAGTTTTAGCTAAATTAGAGAAGCACGAGGCGGAGTGCAATTTGCGCTATCAGCGAATCGAAGAAAAGCTTTCAGAACAAAAGTCGGCGTTAGATCGGTTGGACATCAAAATCTGGGGTTTAGCCATCCTTATTCTTGTGGCTCCCCTCGTCCATAAATTCTGGGGAGTTTGATGAGCGTTGCTTTCCTTAGACCATCGTTAGAAGTTGAAAAATCAGTTTATCACGAGCTGGTGGACTGGTCTTCTACGGTCTTGGAAAAAGCAAATCCCTACTTCAACAATCTTCCCCCGTGTCCTTACGCTAGACAAGCTTGGCTAGATGGCCGCGTGTCTGTCATCTTCAAGTATGAGGATAACAAACAGGCGTTATACAACACTATTTCGCAGTTCGATGACAACTTCGACCTCGCGATCATTGTTGACTTCAAGTTTGATGAAGACCCTGACCAGTTTCACACTTATCTCGACGAAATAAATGACGTCATCGCTGATGGAATGTTCGTTGACCGTGATATTTGGGTTATGGGGTTTCATCCGCATGACGAGGAAAGCGAGTTTGTCAGCGAAGTTGAACACGGGTTTGAGCCGCAGATTGATGCGGAATACGCAATGATTTTTGTCCAGCGTTTGTCCAAGCTACAGGAAGCCGCAGACAAGCTAGATAAAAAAGGCTATTATGATAAATATAATGGCCAATATAACGCCCAAGACATCTTCGAAAAACGTCAACGGCTTTACAGGAGACTGAAAAATGGCGATGAAACCTAAAAAAATGCGCGGCGGCGGCATGGTCAACAAGATGAAGACTGGCGGCGCTGTTAAAAAGATGCGCGGCGGCGGCATGGTTAAAAAGATGCGCGGTGGCGGCATGGTCAAAAAGATGCGTAAGGGCGGAGCTGCGGTGAAAACCTCATGCGCCGTGCGTAATGCGTAATGGCCAAGCAAGGACTATACGCCAACATCCACGCAAAGCGTAAGCGCATTGCGGCGGGGTCTGGCGAAAAAATGCGTAAGCCGGGCACCAAGGGTGCGCCGACGGCCAAAGCGTTTAAGCAGTCGGCAAAGACTGCCAAAAAGAGTAGGAAACGGTCATGACAACATCTGGCAGCAAGGATTTTGAGCTAGACGTCGCCGAATATGTTGAGGAGGCGTTTGAACGTTGTGGGCTGGAAGTCCGCACGGGCTACGACCTCAAGACGGCAAAGCGTTCGCTCAACTTGTTGCTGGCAGATTGGGCTAACCGCGGTCTAAATCAGTGGACGATCAAGCAGCGGACGATCACAGTTACGCAGGGTGACGGCCAATACGACCTCGGAAACGATGTGATCGACGTTTTGTCGGTAGTTTGCCGCCGAAATGGCACAGATTATTCGATGGAACGATTGAGCCGAGATGGTTACCTGACGATTCCGAATAAAACGCAGCAAAGCCGCGCAAATCAGTTCTTCTTGGACCGTCAAATTACGCCAAATTTGAAGGTTTGGCCGGTTCCAGACAACTCGACTGACTTAATCATATACGACGCATTGACCAGAATGGATGATGCGGACATCTACACCAACACCATGGACCTGCCTTTCCGGTTTTATCCCTGTCTGGCGGCGGGTCTAGCCTATTACCTCGCTTTGAAGCGGGCTCCGAACCGTGTGCAGCTATTGAAAGCCGTGTACGAAGAAGAGTTTGAACGTGCCGCGACGGAAGATCGTGATCGGTCGTCGTTCAACGTCGCTCCGAACTACGAATATTACAGGGTTTGACGATGGCGAAATTTGCATCTGGCAAAAATTCATGGGCAATCTCGGACCGTTCGGGCCAACGTTATCCTTACAGGCTAATGAAGCGCGAATGGACTGGAATGCTCGTGGGTCCAGATGAATTTGAGCCAAAGCATCCGCAATTAGGGCCTTTTCGCAAAGTCGTAGACCCGGAAGCTCTGCAAAATGCGCGTCCTGACCGTATTGAGCCCCTAGACGTCTTTGTTGGGGTGCCTCTCGTTGAAAATCCTAACCTGAAACCGGCCCAAGGCTTCGGTCAGGTTGGCCAAGTGACGGTGGTGACATGAGCTTTACATACGATCAGCTAACACAGGCCATTCAGGACTATACGCAGTACGACGAAACGTCGTTTGTGAACAATATTCCTGTGTTTATCGTGCAGGCCGAGGAGCGCATCCTTAAAAATGTGCAGTTAAGCCTGTTCCGCAAGAACGTAAGCGGGAATATGTCGGCGTCGAACAAGTATTTGGCGTGTCCGAGCGACTTTTTGGCTCCGTTTTCGCTGTCTTTCACGGACGGCAGCTCAAATCAGGTGTTTTTGGACTTTAAAGACCCCGATTTCGTGCAATCGTTTAATCCCAACGGTGCTACGACCGGAAATCCGCGGTATTACGCGGTATTTGACATTGATAACTTCATTTTGGGCCCCACGCCGGACAGTGCGTATGCGGTTGAGCTGCATTACTTCTATCGTCCGTTGAGTTTGACCCAAGCTGGCGGCAGTGGCACTACTTGGTTGAGTGAAAACGCTCAAATTGCGCTTCTGTACGGCAGCTTGATTGAAGCCTATATCTACATGAAGGGCGAACCCGATATAATGCAACAGTATGAAAAACGTTTTGCTGAAGCAATTGCCGGTCTGAAGATGTTTGGCGAATCGAAGGAAGTCACGGACGAGTATCGTACCGGGATGGTAGTGAGGCCTAAACAATGAGTTTTCCGGCACTAGAGATGAATGTTAATCCGGGGTTTCAGGTGGAAGTACACACCACCAGTGGCCGCGGGTTTACCCCAGAGGAAATCGCGCACCGCGCTGCGGATAAAATCATATCCATTAGCGACGACGCGAACCCTGCTATTCGGGCACAGGCACATGCCTTTCGCAAGCAGCTTTTAAAAGTCTTGGAATTTTATATGCGCGAAGCGATAAAAAGTGATAGAACAACTGTGTACAACGCGCTAACCGACGCAGGCCACAAGGAGCTTGCTGAACTTATAAGGAGACTGTGACATGGCTTTCTCAGGAAACTACATGTGTACATCCTTCAAGAACGAGCTTCTTTATGGTGTACACGATTTTGACGTATCGACGGGCGACACATTCAACATCGCGCTTTATACCAGCTCTGCGACGCTAGATGCGTCGACGACTGCGTATTCTGCGACGAACGAAACCAGCGGAACCGGCTATTCGGCGGGCGGTCAGGCTCTGACCAACGTAAACCCGACGACTTCGGGCACCACTGCTTTCACCGATTTTGCAGACGAAACCTTCACTACTGCAACGATTACTGCTCGCGGCGCGTTGATTTACAACACCACTCCTAACACCACTTCGATTTCGGTATCCAATCCGGCTGTTGTGGTATTGGATTTCGGTGGAGACAAAACCTCCACTGCTGGTGACTTCACCATTGTGTTTCCGACCGCAGACGCAAGTAATGCAATTATTCGGATAGCGTAATGGCTGATGTCATCGTTCCAATCGGCGGCTGGGGCCGCTCTGGTTGGGGCGAAGGCCCGTGGTCCCAGAGCGGTTTCCCGCTACTCACGGGCTCTGTTGGCTCGGTAACTGTTGTTGCGGAAGCAAACGCACCGGTTACTGGGATAGCAGCGACGGGTAGTGTTGGCTCGGTAACGGTAGTTGCAGAAGCCAACGTATCGGTCACGGGAGTTGCTGGCACGGGTCAGGTTGGCTCTGTCAGCGTCATCGGCGAGGCCAATGTAGACGTCACCGGGGTTGCCGGGACAGGCCAAGTCGGAACCGTCAGCGTTACTGCTGACGCAAACGTCTACCCCACCGGACTGGCTGGGACGGGAGCAGTTGGCTCCGTTACGGTCACCGCAGATGCAAACGTTAACGTTACGGGAGTTGCTGGGACTGGCGCGGTTGGCACCGTTACGGTGGTTGCCGAGGCGAATGTTCCGGTCACAGGCATTGCGGCGACGGGTTCGGTTGGCTCTGTTTCAATCATTGCGGCAGCTAACGTTTACCCAATCGGCATTGCAGCGACTGGCCAAGTAGGTCAGGCTGATGTTGATGGTGAAGCCAATGTGCCGGTTACTGGAATTGCTGGTACTGGCGCGGTAGGTTCTGTAGCCGTTACGACAGACCAGAACGTCAACGTAGGCGGGGTACAGGCAAACGGACGAGTTGGTAGCGTTGAGGCAAATGCTGACGCTATCGTGTATGTAACAGGCGTAAGTGCGACAACTTTTGTTGGTGATGTACTTGTATATGGCCGGATTGTTCCAGATCAAAATCCGGGTTATAGTAGTACGACACCAAGTCAAAGCCCTTCGTGGTCAGAGGAGTCGCCAGCACAGAATGCTAATTGGACGCGAATAGCGGCGTAGAGGATAAACAGATGCCAAGCACCTATACAGTTAACCTCGGTATCGAGAAACCGGCAACCGGTGAACAGTCGGGTACTTGGGGTGACACCACAAACATCAACTTCGACATCCTAGATCAGGCGATCAACGGTGCGGTAACAATCACTCTTGCCTCCGCAGGCACGTCCGGTTCTCCGAACACGCTGGCGATCAGCGACGGCGCGGTATCCGATGGCCGCAACAAGTGGATTGAGTTTGTTGACGGGGGCGACCTCGGCGCAAGTGCTTATGTCCAGCTTACCCCGAACGACGCGGAAAAGATTGTTTTCATCCGCAACAGCCTGTCTGGCAGTCGTTCGGTAATCCTATTCCAAGGCACCTATGACGCAGCTCGCGATCTGGAAGTTCCAGCGGGCGTGGACATGGTTGTCAAATTCAGCGGTGGCGGCGCGACTGCTACTGCCACGGACGTTTTTACGCGTCTTCGTGTAACCGCCATTGAAACCCCCTCGCTGACTGCGACGACTGCTGACATCAACGGCGGAACGATTGATGGCACGACTGTGGGTGCTTCTAGCGCCTCGACTGGTGCCTTTACGACGCTGACGGCAAGCACCAGCTTGAACATCGCGTCATCGACGACTGTTGATGGCGTTCTTGACGAAGACGACATGTCTTCAGACAGCGCCACGAAGCTTGCGACACAGCAGTCGATCAAGGCGTATGTGGACAGCCAAGTCGGCACGGTCGATACGCTGGCCGAGATTTTGGCCAACGGCAACACGTCTGGCGCAAATAACCTGATTATTGACAACGGTCAGGCGATTACGACCAATACGGTCAACGAAACTACCGCGGGCAGCGGTGTGACAATTGACAGTGTTTTGCTCAAGGACGACGGCGTTAATGCGACGAACCTTGAGATTACCAACCTCAAAGCCAACGACGGCACTGCGGCAGGTTCGATTGCGAACAGCACGGGTGCTGTGACGATCACGTCGTTTATCTCGAACTCTGTCGACATTGGCGGCGGTGCGATTGACGGCACCAACATTGGTGCTTCGACCGCCGGATCAGGTGCGTTTACGACTCTTTCTGCCTCCGGCAACACCACCCTTGGAGACGCCTCCACCGACACTGTGACGGTGAATGGGTATATGGCGATTGGGGGAAGCCCGTATAGTGGTATTGCCGCTTACATTAGAACTAGCGGTTTACAACAAACATCGCAGGTCGCTATCCAATCAAGCATCACTGCTAATTCAACAGCAACTTCACTTTATGGTCTTTTGGTTGCAAACAGTACAGAAGCCGCATCGTTTAATGTTGGCTCAGTATATGGAATTAGAAGTAACAACGTAACTCTTGGCGCTGGGTCATCAGCGACCAATCAATATGGCTTGTACATTCCAGATTTAACATCTGCCACCAACAACTACGGCATCACCTCGCTGGTTTCCTCTGGCACGAACAAGTGGAACATCTATGCGTCAGGGACTGCGGCGAACTATTTTGCTGGTGATGTAACGCTTGGCAATGGTGCAACCCTAAAAATGGATGACCAAGATTCCATTACGTTTGGAACATTTAGTAATAGCACTTCTGGCGTTTTGTTGCAGGGGGGGACATCTACATCTTTTCTAGCATACCAAGCTGGTAAGATTCGTATGACACTCGGCACCACCGAAGCAGTCTTCAACGACCCCGGCAACGACGTAGACTTCCGCGTCGAGTCTGACAGCAACACCCATGCGCTGTTTGTTGATGCGAGTGCTAATTCTGTTGCGATGGGGACATCAGCCCCTGCGAATTATGTTAACACTGGAGGTTTGGCTGTTCAAGGTTCAACCTATTCAGATTTAGCTTTAGTGTCGACCAACATTTCGTCTGGAAACAATTCACACCAAATAAGATACTACAATGCCACTGGCACAGATTATGAGATTGCTAGAACAAGAGTTAATGTAGGTGCAGGACAAGTCAACAGAGGCGAGTATCAATTTTCTGTAAACAATGGCGCGGGATTGCGTCCTTGGCTGGATGTTGATTATGCTGGAAATGTTGTTTTCAATCAGCAAGGCTACGACTCTGACTTCCGCGTCGAGAGCGACACGAATGCAAACGCGTTTATCGTAGATGCAAGCCAAGATAATGTCGGTATCGGCGGAACACCAAACGCTGGTACAAAGCTAGACGTTTATCAGCCTGTAACGACAAATCAATGGACTGGTCGTGTCGTTTCTCGTTCAGACACTGCCGGGGCTGTATGGCTTGGGACATACACATCTGGCAGTCAGTCAACTACTGGTATTTACGCCCATGACTCAGCTTTATCAGCTTGGGCAGACTTGTATATCAACGCACACGGTGACGGCTCCGGCGGCACGTCATCTGGCGGCACAGGTCAAACTATTCACAGCGTTGGCACATGGAGCCACAATGGTAATGTGGTAATTAACGATGCCAGTTTTAGCACATACGACTTCCGCGTCGAATCTGACAGCAACACCCACATGCTGTTTGTGGATGCTGGTGCAGACACGGTTGGGATTAGAAATGCGACCCCGCAAACCACGTTCGTTGTTAATGTTGACGGTGCAACTGGGTCAACCCCGGGTGATTACTGGGATTTGGACAAGTGGTTCTTAGTTGCAGACGGGGAAGGTAATTCCTCTTCCGGTTTGGGCATTACCCATGGCGAGTCGTTCGGAACAAAGATTGTTTCCATCGACCCGTACACTGCTTGGCGCGACATCGACATGATAGGTGACACGCTCCGTTATTATCAGGGCGGCACCAATTTGTTGATGTCCATCAACAACACTAACATTATCTTTAACGAAAACAGCCTGAACGCCGACTTCCGCGTCGAGTCTGACAGCAACACTCACATGCTATTTGTTGATGCGGGGAATAACTTAGTTGGGATTGGCACAAGTTCCGTAAATTCATTTTACACACTAGGTGTAAACGGCGGCATTTTGGCAACTGGAGATCATGGTTTACTTAACGACAATAATGAGGTCAATATTTTTCATAACCTTGCGTCTAATAGCCAAATATATTTTGGTTTCGATGACCTTGCAAGCGGCTTCACCATTCAAGAATATGGGTTTTATTCGGGTCAAGGGACTGGGACTTTTGTTCCTTTGTTGGCCTCGGCCTTTACGGTATCTTCCGATTACCGCTTAAAACAAAACGTGACCTCTTTATCGGATGGCATCACTCGCCTGAAGCAGCTTCTACCAAAACGATTTACTTGGGTTGAAAACAACCCAATGGGCATGGAATCAACTCAGGTTGTTGATGGCTTCTTAGCGCATGAGGTTCAGGATGTAATTCCAGAAGCAGTTCACGGTGAAAAAGATGCAGAAATTGGCGAGAAAGGCGAGGGGTATCAACGCTTAGACCAAGCCAAACTGGTGCCATTGCTAACAGCCGCCCTGCAAGAAGCCGTCACAAAAATCGAAACTCTCGAAGCCCGCATCGCGGCGCTAGAGAATGCTTAACCCACTAGCCTAGAAAAGGAGAAAGACCATGGCTATTACTTGTACTTGGAGCGTCAACAACATGACGCATAACGACGCCGATGGCGGGGTAATTCTCGTCTATTGGTCTTGCGTAGCGGCAAGCGACGGCACGCCGTCCTACACTGCTACGGAAGGCGGCAAGCTCCGTTGTGAGCCTGATCCTAGCTCCCCCAGCTACATTCCTTACGCAGACTTGACGGAAGCCGATGTGCTTGCATGGGTTTACGCAAGCCTTGTACAAGGGGATGAAACCCCAGAGCAGGCCAAAGCCCGCGTTGAAGCTGACCGTACCGCTAAGGTACAAGGCCAGATTGACCGTGCAAACACGCAGTCTGACGGAATGCCTTGGGCATAAACTGAAACATTAAAGGAGACAAACGATGGCGAAAGATGAAAAGAAAACCATCACTGTCAACGGCGAAACGCACAACGTTGATGACCTGACCAATGAGCAAATCGCCATGGTCAACCATATCCAAGATTTGGACCGCAAGCTGGCTAACGCCCGGTTCAATGTGGATCAGCTAGTGGTCGGGCGTGAAGCGTTTGTGGACATGCTAACTCGCTCGCTTGCCCAAAAAGCAGAAGAGCCCGAAGTAGTGAACGGATGATATGCCACTTACCAAGTTACAGTTCAGACCCGGGATTAACCGTGAGGTAACCTCGTACACCAACGAAGGTGGTTGGTACGACTGTGACAAGGTCCGGTTTCGCTTCGGCTTTCCGGAAAAGATTGGTGGCTGGCAGAAGTATTCTGGCACCACCTTTCTCGGCACTTGCCGGGCATTGCATCCGTGGGTCGCTCTCGCTGGTGAGCAGTATCTGGGTGTGGGAACGCACCTGAAATACTACATCAACGAGGGCGGCGGCTACTCTGACATCACGCCTATTCGTGAGACAACCGCGGCAGGAGCGGTGACGTTCGCTGCTGCGGCCAACACGCTGAATGGCAACGTGCTGATTAACGACACGGAAATCACGCTGTCGTCAACTACCGGGTTTCCAAGCACCGGCTACGTCAAGATCAACTCCGAAATTATTTTTTACGCCAACGTTTCGGGTAACGATCTGGAGAACTGCCTTCGAGCGCAGTTTGATACGACGGCAACGGCGCACACCAGCGGCGACGCAGTCACTTGCGCGACAATCATCGTTAACGACATTGGGCACGGCTGTAACGACAACGACTTTGTCACGTTTTCCGGGGCTGTAACGCTGGGCGATCAGATCACAGCCGACATCTTGAACCAAGAATATCAGGTCGAGCATGTCGAGGATGTGGACACCTATTACATTACTGCCCGCACGGTATCGACCATTCCGTCGATTACGGTGTCTGGCGGCCTGAACATCACGCCGGTTTTTGCGACGACAAGCGACAGCGGCAACGGCGGAGCGGCAGTTGTCGGCGCATACCAAATCAACACCGGTCTGGACACCACGGTTGTGGGTGCAGGCTGGGGTGCGGGGACATGGTCCCGCGGCACGTGGGGCTCGGCAGCCAACTTGTTGGCGCAGGGTTCTAAGCTTCGCATTTGGAGCCACGACAACTTTGGTGAAGACCTACTCTTCAACGTGCGCGACGGCGGCATCTATTATTGGGACAAGTCCAACGGCACCAGCACTCGTGGCGTCGCCCTG
>Ga0208019_1001748_pt1 | contig 11306 bp, 25 predicted proteins | sample CB_VirMetaG_5_FD_184540 | JGI IMG/M metagenome (GOLD analysis project Ga0208019, IMG submission 184540) | Freshwater to marine saline gradient viral communities from Chesapeake Bay - CB_1508_1D Viral MetaG (SPAdes) (version 4) | ecosystem: Environmental > Aquatic > Marine > Coastal | place: USA... | reverse complement strand
TTTAATTCTGTTAGTAAATCGGCTGCTTTGGCTTGTAAGTGCTGTGATTTTTTTGCACCACCCACTTTTTTATTATGGTTTTCAGTTCTATATGCCGATAAAATAGTAATTGGTAAATCTATGTAATCTCTTATTATTTGCAAGTTATTTGCTAATTCAATTACATTTTTTAAGAGTTCAGAAGGAACAGGAGTTCCATCTTTGCATTTAAACTCGTTTATATTAAAGTTTTTCGTAATTGTCGCCATAGAATTGTGCAAACATACGAAATTTTTATGACTTTTCCAAATTATTTTTTTAGAAAATAAAAAAAGTTAGCGAAATCTCACGACTTGACTAACTTCAATACTAATTTTGGAGTAAATTAGAAATTTATTTGTTCAGGTGTAAAAAGTGCTTCTTGGTTAATATGGTTTTGAAAACGCTTTTCTTGTGCTTCAAAATAATCTTTGTCTAATTCGTAACCAACAAAGTCAAACCCTAAATCGTAACAAGCAATTCTTGAACTTCCGCTTCCTAAATGAGTGTCGAGAATTTTGTCGCCTTGCTTTGCATAGTTTGTTAGTAACCATTTATAGAGTAAAACGGGCTTTTGTGTTGGGTGTATTCTATTTGTTTGATTGCTGTTAATTTTTATTAACCTTCCTGGACTATCGAAAGTTGTATATGCTAATTCAACTTGGCTCATTGACGGTATAAAAGTCATTTTTTCCCAGACTATAAATGCCCTATAAGAGTGTAGTTTGAAATAATTTGCACCCCAGATTATTTGATTTTTAGATACTCGACTAAGTTCATCAAAATATTCTTTATTTGGTATTTCATTATCCCAATCGTGATTATTCCATTTTTTAGATTGTGTATTTTTACCACCACCACCAGAGGTAGTTCTTTTACCTAAGCCATACGGCGGGTCGACTATTGCTAAATTAAACTCATTATCCTTCATTTCCTTCATTGCTTCTAAACAATCCATATTGTAAGCTATGTTCATTTTAATTTCCTTAAAAATAGCACCTTTCACTAATTAAATTTATTACTTTTCAAAATTACAAACTTTAAACGTTACTCAGTGCTTTTATTTGCTTTATATTTGCCTTATACAGCGTTTTTATTTGTTTTTTAATAATTTATATGCCTAACGTAGTTTTAACTCGTAGGGAGTGTTTATTTTTAAAGAACTTTTTACATTGCCAATATTGTCTTCAGTTACTTCAAACCAATCTCCCCACTCTTGACCAATTTTTACTTTATTGTAAGTAATATTTCTTTTAAACCTCATTAACTTACCTATATAGCTTTTTTGCATTTTCAGAATAATACTATCTTTTTCGATTATTTCTTTTTGCAATTTGAGTATTAAGCCCTCTTTTAATGCTAATTCTCTTTTTAAGTCTTTTTCATTCATTTATAAATTCCTTTATTTTTGTATATTTAATCATTAAATCGTAGTCATACCTAATATCTCTATATTTGCAAGCTGTGTGAACTGTAGCGTGTGTTTTGCCAAATAAACCACCTATCGCACTATAAGGAACACCAGCATCTCTTAAAGCCTTATACCACGCTTGACGGTGCGTTGAGTAATTACTCATTCTTGAATTTACAAATAATTCAAAGTTTAACTTTTCTTTTTCACAATATTGCAACATTTTATTATGGAGTGGTTTTAATTCAACTTTTTCAGCAGTTAAATAATTACTATAATTATGCTTTTTTCTATACTCTTCAGCAATATATGTATTTTCTTTCATTAACTCTTTTATTTTATTTGCATTTTCTATGAATTTTTTATTTTCAATATCCTGGTATTCATTTAGCTTTTCTAAATTAGCATTAACTGTTACCATATATCTATATTTTAAATAAACTTTTTTTTGGCTCATCTCAAATAATCTCCTAAATATTTGAATTTAGTTTTAATGTTTTTTGCATTTTCTATTACTTCTTCAACCGAGTAAATAGCTTTGCTTTGATTATATTTTCTTTGAGTTTCAGCTCTTTTTTCTTTGTTGTTTAGTCTATATTCTTTGTTTTTCATAAGTATTTTTTCTTTATTTATTTTATAAAACTCTCTTCTACGTTCTAATATTCGTTCTCTATTTTGCAAATAGTAAATTTTATTTTCTTCTTGTTTTGTCATTCAAGCTCCTTTGTGCATATTTTGCACATTGCTTTCATTAATATCAACTGCTAAACCTTGACCTATTAAGTCTTGATAGTCTATGTGGATTGAGTTAAGATATTCGATTATAGCAATACTTAAAACATCATAGTTTTGTTTTATATAATCGATTATTTCTAACTCACTATATGCACCCAAATCTAATTCGTCATTAATATATTGAGCTTCTTTTTTTGTCAAGCTATCTAATGGTCTAAGTTTGAGTTTGATGTCGCCTTTATTAATAGCTTTGCATACATTGCTTATTCTTAGGTTATCCATTAATTCATCTAAATTAATCACTTTATCGTGATATAATATGTTTCCCGAACACCATAAAGGCACTTCACACCCTAAATACCCTTTTATTTTATGTATTATTTCATTCATTTTCTTATCCTTATAAATTCTTCATAATTTAATGCTTTTAAGCCGTTTTCTTCAGCTGTTAGTTTGTGGTCTATGTAGTCGTAAAAAATACCTTTTTCAATGTTATGCTCTAAATCTGCAACTATTTCAACTATATCAACTTCAACTCCGTTTTTATGCAGTCTTATTTTAGATTCCTTTGTAAGTTCTATTTGGTCTTGTTCAACGTCGTGTTTATACCTAAATTCATTTATTAGTCTGTATAATTGCTTTTCAAACATTTTTTGAGTATATGTAGAAGGGCTTTTAACCCTTCTTTCATACGCTTTGTAAAATAGTTTGACGTGCTTATTCATTTATCCTCCAAACCATCAAAATGCATTTCTTTTAAACTATCTTCTTTATTTTGTAGGTATTCGTAATAGTCATCTTCATAGTCTTCTTCTAATTCCACACAATAAGCATTAATTTCATCTCTATAATTTGTAATGTTTAAACCTAATATTTGAAATTCATAGTCTTTTGTTTTGTAACCTGTAATTAATACATCTATATTCAAAGTTTCACCTTTCCCGAACCAAACGTCAAATTCATATTCATATTTTAAATTATTGAATATTTTGTCGAATTGGTATTCAGCATATTCTGTTATTGTTTTTGCTTCTTGTATTTTCATAATTTACTCCATTATAATATTGTTTTTTAACAAATAGTTAATTGTTGATTTTTCAGTTATTGCTAAAAATACTTTGTAATTTTTCCAAGCTAACATAGATAACTCATCAGGCGTTATTTTATGTGAATATAAGTCAAAATACTTTAAAACATCAAAAATAAACTCATTTTCATTTATTATTTTGTATTCCATAAAACTATTTTCACCCATATAGCTCCTCATCAATAATTTTTTGTAGTATTTTTATATCTTGTTTGCCTTTGATAACTTTTTCAATTTCAAAGAAAAACTTTAATTGTTCATTTGTGAATTGGCTATAATTATCATTTAAAGGGTCTATAATTAATAATTCTATTATGTCAAGTCTGCACTCAAGCATTTTATTTTTATGCTTCAATTTTTCATTTTCTTTTACGTATTTTAACAATATACTATCATTTTCCATTCTATTTACTCCTTAATAATAATTATTGTATATTTCTTGTAAAGCGTCATTAATCATATTCGCATTTCTTATAATGTAATCTGTGTAATTCGTTTTATAAAGATTAGTTTTAAATTCTCTTTGATTACCAACTCCATCTAAATACTTTATTTCAACTCTATATTCATTTATAGGTGGGTGTTTAGAACCAACCCAACATACCGAAGTTATTCTTATACCCAAAAATATCTTCCAATAATCTATAACTGCATTGTAATATTCTCTTTCATTGTATATTTGCATTATTATTTACTCCTTTTTTGTTTAAAATTAACAATTTCAAATTTTAAGGTTTCTAAGGCAAATACAATTAGTGACAATTCTCTCTCGTTAGCAATGCTATATTGTTTTTTGTCCCTTATTGACCTATATTCATAAATATTATTATCTATTATTTTTAATATTTCTTCTCTTTTCATAATTAACCTTTTAAATTTAATTTTTCTTTTAATTTCATTAACTCAACTTTTAATAATTGCACTTCAAAATCTCTTCTAACAGTATTTTCAGATAAAAATTTAATATATTTTCGTATTATGCCTTTTTCTTCTATAGAAAGTGTGTCTTGATTATATATATAAATTGCATCAGACCAAGCTAAATCCCAATTATCCGACCTTATAGAAATAATAATATTTTCTATTGGTTTATATGTAAAAGGGTAATATGAAAATAATTCTAATAGAAGTAATCTTTCAGCTAATGTAAATATATTTTTAAAACTTTTTAAAATCCCCGCCTTGTTAATTATAGCGGGGTTTGTTATATATTGGTATGCTAATTCTCTATTCATTAAACTATTTCCATCATAACTTTTAAAAACTGCTCTTTATTGTTGTAATATTCTTGAGTTCTTTTAATACTATTTCTATCGAAATTTATTAAAGTGTCTCCTTCTTGGTTCATAGCAGTTAATAAATCTTTTGCTATTCTTTGCATTTCTTTAATATCACCACCAAAATAAGTATTTATAAATTCGTTTGGTGTTTCGTTGCTTAAGTTAGCATTTGCAAAGTTTTTTAATAATTCTTTCATAATTTACTCCATTTGTTTTTTAAATACATTCAAAATTAAAATATTAATTTGTTATTTCCAAATTATTTTTTATTTTTTTTAAAATAATTTCTTTAATTCTTTTAAAAAGCTTATTTTATCTTTGTTTATTTTCATTTGTGTTATTTTGTAGCTGTCTTTGTCAAAGTCTTCTAACTCTTTTTCTAATAGTCTCAAATCGTCTTCTTCCCAAAAGTTCATTAATAATTTAGCACCTTCTTTTCCATATAAACCTAAAACATCTTTGTAAGCAACTATATTTCTTTTTTGCATACTTATTATGCTTATATGTTCAAATATTACATCAGTCATTTTAAAACATTCCTTGTTGGTTAATATGGTTTTGGAAACGTTTTTCTTGAGCTTCGAAATAGTCCTTATCCAATTCATAACCTACAAAGTCAAACCCTAAATCATAGCAAGCAATTCTACTACTTCCGCTTCCTAAATGAGTGTCGAGAATTTTGTCGCCTTGCTTTGCATAGTTTGTTAGTAACCATTTATAGAGTGAAACGGGCTTTTGGGTTGGGTGGATTTTATTATTTTTTGGGTTGCAATACTTAAATATTTTTACTAATTTATCAAACGAAGTCCAAGCTAATTCTGCCATTGCTAAACTGAAATTATCAGAAATTAATTTATCCCAAATTAAATAACATCTTGTTGGTGGTAAATTATAATAGTTCCCACCCCATATTATTTGATTTTTTGAAACCCTAAACAATTCATTAAAATATTCTTGGCTTGGTGGTTTATTATCCCAACCTTTATCAACAATTTCATTAAAATTCATTTTGCCTGTTTTACCACCTTTAAATTTTTCGCCGATATTGTATGGCGGGTCGACTATTGCTAACTCAAACTCATTGTCTTTCATTCCTTTCATTGCTTCTAAACAGTCCATATTGTAAACTGTATTCATTTTATTTTCCTTAATATTAGTCATAAAACTTTAATCTCCTTTTATCAAAATTAATATGTATTTCACCTGTAGCACCTTGTTTGTTTTTTTCTATTAGTAATTTATAATTATCCATATCGAATTGGTCGACTTCATTATGTATTAATATAATTTTGTCGCCTGCTTCTTCAATACGACCTGAACCTTTTAAATTATGTTTATATGGTCTTTTGTCTTTGCTTTCTTCTGTAACTCTGTTAATTTGGCTTAATATAACAATCGGCTTATTTATTCTTTTTGCTAATTGCTTAAATTCAGTCATTGCTTCTTCTATAGTTTCCCTTTGACTAGTTTTAACTCTTAAGTCTTGTATATAGTCAATATAAAATACATCAGCATCCGAAAGCTCTATATCTGAAATTATTAAATCTAAATCCGAAAGCTCTGGTATTATATCTAAATTACCTTTGTCAAACTCTACTAAAAATTGGTTTATTTCTCCGAGTTGGTGGTCTGTTATTTCACCTTTCATAATTTCATTTGTCGATATACCTTTTGAAATACCAATTAATGAATTTAATAGAGCATTTGCACCCATTTCAATCGAATAAAAGCGGGTCTTTATTCCATATAAGAAACTTTGATTATATGCTATTGTCAAAGCGAGTGAAGTTTTCCCAACCGTAGGTCTGGCACCTATTATTATAATTTCACTTTTAACAAAACCATATATTAAATCGTCAAGTCTTTTTAGACCTGTTGGTATAAATTTAATTGAGCCGTTTCTTATACCTTCAACCAATTTAATATATTCCATTGACGCCTCTGTTTTATTAAAGTCGCTTTGAACGTTTGTTAATTCTCTACTTTTCTTTATAATGAAAGAACCAATATCAGATAGTTTATTTTTTTCATTGTTTAGTTGGTATTTTGCTTCTTCAACCATTCTTAAAAGCTCTTTACGTTTATATTTTTCCAAATAGAGTAAACAAGCACCTTTTACATTAGTAACTGGTTTAGTAAGCTCTGATAATCTCGGGTCGTTGTTTAATTCGGTTTTTATGGTTCTAATATCAATATCATTTTCTAATAGCAATTTATAAACATTATAATCAAATCCTGAAGTCATTTCTAAATGAATTATTGACTTAATTATATTTATGTTTTTTCGTTCTATTAGAGTAGAACCTAATATATTTATAAAGTTCATAGTATTTCGCAGTCTATTATTAATTCTTTACCTTGATTAGCTTGAAATTGTCTAACTAAATCAATTCTTTCTTTTTTCCTATCAGCTCTTGGTAATTCACTTAAATAAACAAAATTATTTTGTTCTATTGGTTTTGGCTGTTCTTTTATTTCAATACTTTCATATTTCTTTTGGTATAGGAAAGTTTTTAAGCCCGGAATATATTGTTTTTCTTGTTTATGTAACATTTCACCAATAGAGTATAAGTTATTATGCAAAAATAAAACAATTTCGTTTAATTTCTTATTACTTTTACTTATTTGTTTTAAATATTCAAACTCAGTTTTTAAACTTCTTATTCTACTTGCTTCACAATATTTTTTGTAAAGTAAATAAAATTTTTCAAACTTTTCCATTAATATATTATTTTCATTATTTTCATTATATTCATTATTATCATTATTGTTTAGTGTTAAGACGATGTTATCATCGTGTTGATGAGATGTTATTATCGTGTTATCATCGTGTTGGTCAGCGTGTTGTTTAGCTGTTTTTTTGTTTTGATAAGTATCGTAATTGCAAATAGTTATATGAGTAAATTTGCGTGTTACTTTGCGTGTTATACATTGCGACTTTTCCAAGTTACTTAGGCAAGTTCTTAATTGCATTTTACTTATTCTTAAATCACGTGAAAAATTATCAAGTGAAGTGATAAAAGAACCTCTTTCAACGGTATGCCCTTGCCATTTATTAGTTTTATGATTTGCTTTTAATAAACAAGTTATAAACACTTTTAGCATAATAGGGTTTTCATACCATTCCCAATTTACCAAACTTCTATGTAAATAAATAAAGCCTTCCATAAAAAGCCCCTTTAAATAAAAAACCCCTTGAAAGCTCCAAAGGTCACCACAACCTTGAGTAAATACTCACTTTCAAAGGGTCTTATGTAAATTTTATTTTTCATTGGTGGTTCTTGGAATACTTTATTAACGTCTTAATTAAAATATTATTGTAAATATTCTAAATAATTTATTGTTTTGAACTCATTTCTTTCAATAAATCTTTCAAATTTATTTACGTTTTCACCTGAATAAATACTTATTAACGCTTTGTATTCAGCTCCAAACTTAACTAATTGACTAATTACTTTATATTTATTAGCATTGTGTGTAATGTTAAATTCTTTGAAGTCTATTCTAATCATTTTTTTCCTTTATTTTATTTATATCTGCTTGTATTATTTTAAATATGTGTTCTTCAATAGCTTTGGCATCTTTATATTCAAAAAGCCCGTCTTTACTAAATAAATAATTTACAGAATTAAATACATAATTTAATTCAATTTTCATATATATTATGCCAATACTAACGTCATATGAGTATATAGTGTTTATAGTTTTCATTTGGCAATTTTCTTTTTTTAAAAACTCATTTAATTTGTTTTCAAACATATTTAAACTCATTTTCGGCCCCAAATTCTACTAATTAACCATTTTATATATGAAGTTGTTAAATCTAATACTATATACAACACTATAAAAGCAAATACAAAAGTAAAAAGTATTTTATTCAAGCTCCACGTTGTTATTATTTCTATAAATTCATTCATTTTGCACCTGTATAATTATAATATTCTTCTAAACATTTCATTAAATCGTATTCTAACACGCCTTTTGGGTTATCTGTGTAATAATGTATATTATGCAAAAAAAGCGGGTAGAAGAACCTGTTATTAACTTTGTAACCTCTGGTTAATTGTCTAACTCGTTCGTAACTAATACCTAATTTTTCAGCAAGTTGTTTGTTATTTACTTTCATTCTAACCTCTTAAAATGGCGTTTCTTCGGCATCAAAACTATCTTTTAATTGCTGACCTATTGGGTTGTAGTTTTTATCCCTTTCGATTTTTTCTTTTATAAAGTCATTTTCTTTATGCTGTATTGTAGAAGTGAAATATTTATCTCCATCTTTTTCATTTAACCATATTGAAATACTTAATTTATCTTTAATTGAAGCGGTGTAATCTGGTCTTTTTTCATTACCTTGCTTATCGTTTTTAAATAAACGACCTATATATTCTTTCGAAAAAAATGTTAATACATATTCATCTTTTTGCTTTTTTATAACTATCGCCTGTTGTTCTTTGGTTTCTTTATCGTAACCAATATATGCAGTATTTGCTTTGTTTAAATACATTTATTCACCTATAAAAAATTGTTGTAAAATATCTTTGTTTAATGCTAAAAAATCTAAAATTCTTGTTTTTTCATTGTCTAACTTCGGCATCCTGTATAAGAATAAGTCATTTCTTTTTGCTTTTTTCGTTACAAATATTAAACTTGACTTATCTACATTTGCAAGTAATTCATAAAAAGCTAATTGAATATTATAATTATACATTTCAACTTGCTGTTTAATATTATGAATGTCCGAAGTCGTTTTTAAGTCCATTACACTATGAGAACCTAATATATCTATTTTACCCTTGCATTTTACGCCTTCTAATGCCGTGTAAAGCTCTATTTCTCTTTTTCCTGGTATAACATCAATAAATGGCTTTAAGTCGCTGTAACGTTTAATTAAGTCGTTTTCAATACCTTCTAATAAATACTCGTGGACCTTAGTTCCATATTCAAACGCTTTGCTTGCTGGCTTTTCTTCATTCCATTTTTCTTCAAGAAAATCTAAACTTATTTCTTCATCAATAATTTGCTTAAGAAAAGAAGCGTTTAAATATCTCTTTTGTCTATAATTCATTTTAATAACCTTAATAATTCTTGAACGTCATTTTTGTTTAAATCAGCACTTGAAACTTTACCAACGTTAGATTTTATAAAATTCAATTTATCAGCTCTTTCAGTTAATCCAAAATTCTCAAATGCAGTGTTTAATTTGTCTAATTCTGTTTTAGTTGGTTTAGCTGTTTTGTCTAAGTCGTTTTGGTCTGGATCGTCTTTATCGTCTGTAATACTAAATATCATTTGTAAGCCGTAACGTTCAGCATAAGTCATCGTAGAGCCGTAAGCTTGTATTCTATTTCCTTGAGCCGTGTCAAGTGGAAAAGAGTAAGTAAAACTTATACTATTGTCATTTTTAGTAAAAGTATGAATACCTTTAAAAACGTCGTTACCTATATATTCATTCTGAAAAGAATAAAATATTTCTTTTTCTTGTAATTTAGGTATTAAAGCATTAAGCAAATCACTTAATTTAAAGTATTTATACTTTTGGAACTTATTCTCTCCATTCTTAACTACTCTTAAACTTGCCTTAATTTCGTTAAGGTCTTTGTATATTTCTGTTTGGTTTATCATAAAATCCCCTTAAATTTTAATAATGTTAATAAATAAATAGTAGCAACGCCTGTTATTATTGCAATTACAATAATAGCTGAGCCGATTAATATTTCTTTTTTCATTTTAAATCCTTAAATTGTTGTATAAACTGCTCGTAAGTGTCAATAGTAATTTGCATTAATTCGCATAAGTGAGTAGTTTTAATATATTCATATTTAGAAACTATACTAACTAATGCATCCACTGTTCTAACAAGTCCGTAATATTGAACTGAACCAATAAAAACATTGCTTTCAATTTCAATGTTTAATTTACTATAAACATTTACTAAATGTTTTAATGCTGTTATTGTGTTTTCAGCATCTTCTACTAATTTTCCTAAACTCATTTTATTACTCCAAAAATTTTATAAATAATTTGTTTTTGTCTTAATTACAAACGCAATTTAAAAAATTAATTTGTAATTTCCAAATTATAATTAAAAAAAATATTAATAACGCTTGTAAGTCTTTTAAAATATAGAAAAAATTTTTATTTAGTTTACATAATATCACAAAGTAAACCATAATTTTAACTTTTTTTGTAACAAAGTCAGGGTTAAATATTATCTAATATTATCTTTATTTCGTGTGGGCTTTTATTTAAAGTTGCTTTGAAGTAATTTATTAATAAGTCGCTTTGAAATTTGTCAAATTTATTTATTTTGCAATATTCTTTTATTTTATTAGTTGAGATTCTACTCAAAAATGGTTTGTAGTCTGCAGTCAATTCTTTATCATATTCTAATAAAGCACGTTTTAAGTAAAACTTAATTCTTGTTAAATTACCTTCTTTATCAGCATCAGCTCTATCTATAGTATAGAATCTCGAAACGTATTTAACTAAATTTCCAGAAATATAGTCAAGTCTGTTATTTTGGATAAATTCAATAGGTTCGTATTTTAACTTTTTATAATGTCTATCTATCATTTATCACCTCTTCTAAACCTAAATACTAATTCATTCTTAAGCATTGCTAACTCTAAATAGTGAGGCAAAATTTCATTGAAATTACCAGAGTTTAAAAACATTTTAAATATCTCTAATTCTTTTTTCTGTATTTTCTCAAATAATTCTAACATAAACGACCTAATCTTGTAATTTGAGTTTCTGTAATACCTATATGTTTATT
>Ga0208019_1001746_pt1 | contig 11308 bp, 20 predicted proteins | sample CB_VirMetaG_5_FD_184540 | JGI IMG/M metagenome (GOLD analysis project Ga0208019, IMG submission 184540) | Freshwater to marine saline gradient viral communities from Chesapeake Bay - CB_1508_1D Viral MetaG (SPAdes) (version 4) | ecosystem: Environmental > Aquatic > Marine > Coastal | place: USA... | reverse complement strand
GTCAGCGTGGTGCTGTATAAAAAATTGTTTATGGCTTTCTCACGGTTTTGCTTTGCGTTGGCTAGTTTTTTGTTTTGGTAGGTTGCTCCGCGCGCGCTGTTGCATGGTTTGCATGACGCGACGTAACCATCCTCTAAAGTCCCGCCGGCATCGTGCGGAACTAGGTGATCTAACTCTGTGGCTGTGTTGCGATGACACCAATGGCAGATGGGTTGGTCGCGCAGTAGTTCTGCTCGTGCTTTTCTGTAGATCGGTGTGTCGTGTTCGGTTTGTTTGCGTGTCATTCTCCCGCGCCTTCGGCTTGGGCTAGCGCGGCGCAAGCGCCTTGCTTTCGGTTTGATGTCGGACTCATGTGTGTGTCTCCGTGTTTGCTGTGTTTTTTGTTTTGTATGTTTACCTTATGTCATCCGATTGAAGATATGTGTGTGAATGCTCCACCCACCAGATTGCCCAACTTGGTTCCCTTTGCACTCACACAGCCGATTATGTTTACGGCTCGCCTCGATGCTTTGCCCAAACCATTTCGTCTTGCATGATTCGGGGCGCACCGATCTACCCACGCTTTCCGTGTGTTACCCGATCACCTTGCGACGGTGTAGGTCATGGAACTAGCCGATTGTTACTGTCTTGGATTGCTCAACGTGTAGAGGATGTATTCCATGTCGCTGGGCTTCCACACAGCTGCATGACATCCTGCTAACTCGCAAGCGTTTAACCAAATCTTTTGCCCAGGCGTTAACTTGCCCTTTTCGGCCTTTAGTTCTATCACCAACGGGCGACCTGCTTGGAACGGGTGCACCATAAACAGATCAGGAAACCCGACATCGCCTTGCACGTTAGTCATCCAGCGTCCTCGAGTGTTCTGTGCCGGCAGATCATGGTGCACCAGCCAGCCGTAACGCTTCGCGATGCTGATCACCATGTCCTTAAACTCGGCTTCGCTCATCTTTAAATCAGGCTTCACTACAGCGCAGCCATGTAGGTCTTGTCAGCCAAATGCTTTATTGCCCAACGCACGTATTGTCTTGCTTCGTGCTGTTCTTGGTCAACCATTGAGTCATATACAGCCTGCAAACGCTCAATCGCGCTGATTAGTTCTTCCAATGTCATGCGCATACCAGGCATTTTTGATTAACCCATCCAGAGCCTTCAATATGCAGCATTTTTGTGTCATGACACTTTAAGCATTTTACTTGTTTTTCCTTCGATTCGGCTATTTGACCTTGTGCAAGCAATTCGCATTTGATTGACAACTGTTTTAACTCGTTAATCATGTCAAATATCTGTTTTTTTACTTCTTGAATGTTTGTCGTTTGGCTCATCGCAATGCCCCTATCACTTTGCTTGCCTCATGGCTTTTTAATAATTCCAGCACGGCCTCATCGCTGTTCAGTTCGCGCTGTATTAACTCCAATAACCCAAGATCGTCTAACCCTGCATCTTTGGCAAGTTTCTTGATGTAGCCGATCTGTTTAGGTGTGGCAAAGGCACCAGAGGGTGTGTGCTCTTGCGGTGACGTGGAAAGGCGCTCGACTTTTTGCATCTCATTGCGTGACGGCCTTGGGCCTGATGCTGGCGCCTGTAGTGGGCAGTTGGCGATTGCGCGACCGATTGCGCTGGTCTCACAGTTCTCTACGAATGATGTCGCATTGACGCCCCGATCGGCTTTGATTTCTTCGGCGTAGCCTGTCGCGACTGGCACCTTGTCATCCTTGTCGGCGTACAGTTCGCAATAGAACACGCACGCATCGCCTGTGTAGTTCATCATGCAGGTGTAAACGCGTCCGTTTGGGTATGCGGCCCACCAACGAACTAGGCGTTGCTCAACTGTCTCGTAATTGCTTAAATCAAAGCCCATCAAATGCCTGCCCAGACGCTTAGGCGTTGTGCATGGTCATGCGCGCCACCGCGGTTCGCATAGGACAGTTCGCCTGTATTGCGGATAATGCCACGGCGCGATGCTGCGTTAAGACGTCCAGCCAGCCCTTTAGTGACAGGGAAGTCGGCGCCCAAGTGTTGCCACACGTCATCAGCGGTAAATATGCCTTTAGTTTTTGCCACGTGTGCAATCGCTGCATCTACTTGGTTTTGTTCTATGCGTGTCCAGCGCGCATCAGCAGATGACTGTGACGCGATCATCCCCTGGATGAATGGGTCGTGTCGTTTTGCCGGCACGCGCCCGTCACAGACGAAATGTGTTTTGCCTTGTATTTCTGGGTAGGCGATTGAGCCTTTGCAAATTGTGCAGGTTTTCATTGTCGGAATGTCCTTGTCGGTTAGGAATGTGCTTGTAGTGCTTTGATTGCTAAGTCGAGTGTAGTCACGTCATACAACGGCATTGGTTCATTGAGTGACAACTGGTTTTTCATGGTTTGTAAACGCCTGATAATGCTGGCGTGTGGGTTTTGGCGTGTGTCTGCGATCTCGTCAATAAGGTTAAAGATTGCCATGTTGTGGTTAATCATTTCGGTGCGCTCCAATACAAGTTTGCGTGTTTCTTCGGATAATTCGCCTTGGTTCCATGCGACGCCTTCGCTCATCGTGTTGCACTCCATGGCCCCCAGCCGTAGCCGTAACGGTCTACGCCGTAATTGTAGATTTCTAATGCTGCGCGCAAATTAACATCAGCCTGTAACAAGTTTTCTACGTTCGTAATTAACCCGCGCTCGGTAAGCCAGGGTGTCCAGAATCCGTTGATTTGCATTAGGCCACGTGACCCGCCGTTTGGGTCTTTGCCGTTTATGACGTTGGGGATGCAGCGCGACTCACGGAACATGACGGACTCGAGCACGGTGCGCTGATCGGCAGGCCAGCCAAGGTTGACAGCCAGCGCGCTAAACTGCTCACAGGCTGACCCGTAAGGGTCAATGAAGACCGTTGAGCTGGTGGTCGTGGTTGGCTCAATTAGGTACGGCTGGACGCTAATGGGTGCCAGCGCAATGGTGCCAGACGGGGCGTCAGACGCGTCAGGAGCGCCTACAGCGACCGTAAAGCCAAAGACCGTACAAAGTACTAGCCCAATCAATTTCTCTGCAAAATAGTTCATCGTTTCTCCAAAGGTATGGGCTGACCCCAACTTGAGGCCGCCGTGCTGAATGCGATTTGTCCCATCAGGAACTTGCCCGACTCTGGGCTAGTAAATATCTGCACCAGTATTTGCTGACCGTTGTCCATCACTCCCGTATAGACGCTGTAGTCCACAATTTGCGGTTCAGTCATTGCCTGTCCTTTTGTCGGTACTCCGACCCTAGACAATAGATCAAGGCTTAGGTGGGATTTCCCCGAAAACCTTTAAGAATGCGGCTTTAACGAAGATCACCGAGTCGGCAGCTTGTGGCGTGATCTCAAAATGTGCCCATCTTCCGCCAGGTGCGCCAGCGATCGTGCGTTTGACGTAGCGCTTCCAGCGTTGACGGTCGCAACGCCAGCCACGCCCAAAGGGTCTAGGAAAATAATCAAGTATGCATTCAACACCGAGATCGTTTGCGTTGCGTGCGACTGTGTTGATGAACTTTAGCGCTGCTTTGCGATTGGTAAATCCAAGGTCAACTGCTCGGCCTGTTGAGTGGACGCTTAAAACACCTTTGTGTCCTTTTTGGTCGCGCACCATGTAAGACCCAAGGTTGTTTAGCGTGTCGTCTGATGCGGCGATTGCTTGTTTAATCCATTCGTCCATGCCGGCTCGACGTGCTTTCGCTATGCCGTCAGACGTGCCCGTGTAAAGCCGTGCGTTGGGCTTAATTTTGGCTGTTGCCACGTCCAAATGCCTGATCGTTTTTGTTTACCCAGCGCATGATTGGCGGGATAATTGCTGCGATTGCGCCTTTGGCATAGTCGGCTGGGTCGGTTGCGCCTGTCGAGTACACAGCCATGAGCGCGCCAACAAGTGAGCGTGCGTAACTGGCAAGCATTGCTTTGTCTTTATTTGTGATCTTTAACATGTCCGTCAATTTTCTGTTCTATTCGACCCAAGGATTGGTGCACAATGCCGTGGTCTTTTTTGTTGTCCCAACCGATTTTGCTAATGAGCGCAACCAACACAGCGAAACCACCACCGACGAGAGCCACCACAATTTGAGTATCCATCTCATTCTTCGATTTGTGGCTCGATGAAATCGTCAGTATCGGGGTCGTAGGTGTATCCGACGCCGGCATAAGTTTTTCCCGGTACATCGAAAAATGTCTCGATCCAAGTTCCCGGATAGCGTTCCGGGTTTTCTGCCATAAACTCGGCTGTTACTACATGAACAGATGTAACAATGTTGTTCTCATCCATCTGCGCGAAATATTGTGCGCTCATACCTGAAACCTCACTAAAACTAAACCACTACCGCCCGAACCTGCGTTATCTGTTCCTGTTGCTGTGTTACCGCCGCCGCCGCCGCCTGTGTTTGCTGTTCCGTTTGCGCTTCTTGCACCGCCGCCGCCAGTTCCGCCTGAACCACCTGAAGCGCCGCCACCACCGCCACCACCAGCGTAAAAAGTTGATGAACCAACAAAATTGGTGGCGTCGTAACCAGCGCCACCGTTACCGCCTGCTGTGCCTGAACCTACAGCACCAACGGCACCACCGCCACCGCCGCCGCCGCCACCTTGCCCGCGTGTAGCAACACCGTTACCACCAGAAAACCCTTGTGCGCCAGTAGCAGCCAAACCAGTAGCACCTGGTTCACCAGCACCACCACCCGAGCAACCGCCATTACTTGATACTTGAAACACTCCTGATGTTGCTGGGTCTCCACCACCACCACGACCACCACCTGTAGCAGACAAACTGATAAACGGCGTATCTAGCCTGCTTGTTAATCCTTGTATTGCTCGTGCGCCACCAGCACCAATGTCTACCGCGTAAGTTGCAGCATCAAGGTAAACGGTTGACACGGCAACGGCGCCAGCGCCGCCACCGCCTACATAGTTGACGCTAAAACCGTTTTGACCGCCGCCGCCGCCGCCGCCTACTAGCAAGCAATCAAACAAACCAGCCTTACTTACTACAAGGTTTCCGTCACTTGTAAAAGTAAGCAACGTGTAATTTATGCCGCCAACGGTAATGCTTGACGATGTGCCACCTGTTGCGGTGCCATAGTTAGCACCGCCACCGCTAAAAAAAGTAGCAGCACTAGCACTAGTAAAAAGAAGCGTGCCACCCCCATATTGTGCCAATGCTAAAGAACCCGATGTAGTAACAGTTGCCGTACCAGCCGTAATTGTGCACGTGCCGGCACCAAGGTTGTAAATGTTGACCGACTGCCCAGCAACAAATACGCCGTCGTCAACGGTGATCGTTGTCGCGCCCGCAGCTGTCATCTGGACTCGAGCGCCAGCATCCGCAGCAACCAAAGTGTGGCTAGCGGTTTTGGCGTTAATCGGCAGTTCGGTAATTGCGTTAAGTTCGCTGGCCTCTAATACAGACCCAGCAACAAATGGAAATGGTGTAGCCATAGTGCCCCTATCCTAAGACATTTAGCGCATCAAGTACGCCATATATCGCATCATCCAAAATCAGCTCATACACGATCGTGGTCGGCGCTGTTGAGTACAGCACCCTGTGGCCTGTGCTGAAATCCAAGTAATGCTCAATGCCCTCAACTGATAGTTCTTGCGCCAACTGGGTTGTGCCGGTACCGCTAGCAAAGGTCTTTTCTACGCTGATTGTGTCGCCAATGTCCACGGTTGCCAGGGCGTCTTTTTGGGCTGTGGTCAGCATTAGAAACTTGGTTGCCACGGACGTGTAACGAGGCTCGGGTTCTGGGTTCAGTAGATAGTCTGCTGCATCGTCAATGCTTGTTTGCTCATGTAGCAGGCTGTTTGTGATGCTTGTGGTCTGAATAAAATATGTCGCAATAGACCCTGCATCTGTCGCGGTAGCGGTCTTACCGTCCAAGCCTGTGACGACCGCGCGGTTGACCACCGCGTCAGCCTCAAAACTGATGCCTACACCGTCATACGGAAAGTTAGTTCCGTTATCGTAGAACGCTGCGACAGGCGCGCTCAAAGTCGTGCCGATGCGGTTTTGGAATGTCAGCATTCCCTCACGTGACATAAACAAACGCCCAAACTCGGCGGTCTCGTTAATTTGGGTTAAGTATTGCAACGCGTTAGTTCCTGCCGGCACGGTGTATGCCGCGTCGTGGCCAAGGTTGACGGTGCCTGTAGAGATGTCTCGAGCGCCCGCTGGGAAATCTACTTCGGGCAGATCAAGCACGGTTTCTATACGTTCGCCAGATGTTTCAGCTACAACGTTTAATTCGTCTAGGAATGTTTGTGCCAGTAGGTAGAACTGGTCTGCGCAATACACCGTCACGGTGTCCAGACCGCCGAGCGCAAAGTTGTAGTCGTAGTTGACGACATAACCGCTGAACAATGATTCGGGCACGTCTAGGTTGTCGTAGCGGATTAGTTTTACTTCGCGTAATGGTGCAAGCCCAGGCTTGGCTTGTGGGGTATTCCAATAGGGCGAGTTCTGATCAAACGGATTAAACACCCCTGTCACGTCTTGGATGGTAAATGACATTGTGCCGGCGCTGAACTGATCGCCCACATCCCTACGGCCGCGCCGCACGTTGATGTTTGTTACCGAGTCCATAACATTGGCAAACTCTGTCGTGCCGTCTAGGACGTACTGCGTATTATCTAAGACGCCTTTAAGAGCGTCATTAAGCACAAACGCGTCAACTTGAAACCCTGTGGCGATCTGTAGGTCATAGTTGCCAGAATTAACAACCGCTACGCCTGGCATCAGGCCACCTGTAATTGCAACGGCCCAGCGCTGCGCGAGTAGGCGCGCAATGCGTTAACAACGCTTTCACCGATCTCGGCGCTTGTGGCAAGCCCACCTGTGACGTTGATAGTGATGCCACCGCCGTTGTTTAGACGGTCTAATGGCACAACCGCTTCTGGGCCTGCTTCGCCAATAAGCGCCAACGTTGGTGATGACACAATGCCACCTTCGGCCATGCGCGGTATTGCTCGAGTGCGCGACGGGTTGCTTGCTGGGCGTGCCGCACCTAACTGTGGTACTGGCATTGTTGGTGCTTTTGGAATGTCTGGCAACAATGGAATGGAGTTGTAGGCGCTGATAATTGCGTTGACCGCGCCAATGGCAGCGTTTACCATGCCAGCAAAAAACCCGATCACGGTGTTAACAATTAGTTTTATGCCGTTTCTAAACCACTCAAACTTGTTGTAAGCCGTTACTAGCGCAACGACAAGCAACGCAATGCCGGCAGCAATAAGGGCAAATGGGTTTAGCGCCATGGCAATGTTTGTAGCGATGATTGCGGCGGCAACTACACCGATTGCTCCAGCAATAGTCAAAAATGTGTTCGGGTTGTCGGCGGCCCATGCTGCGAACGACTGCACAAGTGGCAAGATTGCCTCGACTACTGGTAGCAACGCTTGGCCGATTGACACTTGTAGGTTTTCCATTTGCGCTGTAAGCGTGCGCTGGCTGTTTGCTAAACCGTCAGACGTTCTTGCAAAGTCGCCTTGTGCGTCGGTCGTTTGCTCAAAAATAACTTTTTGCGCTGCAAGTATTTTTTGCTGGTCGGTAAGCGCGCCTGACCCGTCGTAGATTCCTAACTCGAGCGCGGCTGCTTTCAGCGCGGCGTCGTTAAGCAAAACACCGTACTGTCGCAACGGTTCGGATTCGCCACGCAACGCGGCGCCGATAGCCTGCACAGCTTGTTCTGGTGTTGTGTTGTTAAACGATGCTAGGTCTGATGCAAGCGCTGTAAAATCGTTGCTAAATCCTGCTAGGTCGCGACCGCTTAGACCTGCTGCTTTACCAAACGTGCCAAAGGTGCCTGCTGCGGTAAGTACAGCATTTTTTGACTGGCCCATGCTTTTGGCAGCGCTGGCTGCAAACTTTTCTACTTCAGCGGCGCCTTCACCAAAAATTACATTTACTTTTGACAAGTTTTCGCCAAGATCGGATGCAGCCGAAATCGCTGGGCCTGCTGCAGCTGCCAATCCTGCAAGCGCCGCTGTCGCCGGCAACGCAGCCTTTTTTAACGCAAACTGTGCTTTTTGGCCTGTTGTTTCTAGTCGCTTAAATTGGGCAATAGCCTTCTTGATGCCTTTGCCGTCAAACTCTGAAACGATGGGAATGTTGATTGCCATTATGCGATCTCTCTGTTTGCTTCATCCATAACGCGCTTGACCAATCGCTCCATCTCGGACATGACATCGTTTTGGCGTTGCTCGTACGCTTTCCACATTACTCGTGATGGGTTGCCATAGCGTGCAGATAGCGCGACGCCTAACGCGCCAGCTTTTGAGGTGTCAAACATTGTGCCGGTGGCGCCTTTCCATTGAATGCCAAAGGTGCCTACGTTTGTGGTACGGCCGCCATATTCCCTGATGGCTCGAGTGTTAATTTTGGCAATGATTTTTTGTTTGTAGCCTGGTATCCACGGCAACATTAAGAACCCTGATCGGGTTTGCCAGTTGCGCGTCATACCAGACAGCGGAGCGCTTGTAGGCACAAGTTTGTTGGCGTCGTCAATTACAGGCTGGACGATCTTTTTGTAATCTTTAGTGATTTCTCGGCGTAACGATTTGTCAAGTTTGTTAAGGGTCTTTAAGGCATCTTTGAGCCCAACTACCTCAACTTTTGCCGATACTCCCGCCACGTTATTTCCTTTTTTTGTTTGCCTCGTTAAGCACTTTAATGACTGTTGCTATGTCTCGAGCGTCAAACACAATGTCGCTAGGCCACCAACCGACCGCGACCAATATCTCTGCTAGCTGGCGACGGTAGGTGCCGCGTCCGTAGGGTTTGGGTCGGACTCGTCCACTACTGGGATTACTTCAATGTCTGGGTTGGCTTTGACCCATTCGCGCCAGTTCTCGCCAACCTGTTCGCCTTTCATTTTTAGGATGGTGTGCATCCAACAGCAATAATCGCTGAACAATGGCTGTGTTGTTAGTTGTTGTGCGTTGCGACGCTCGAGTCGTTCCCATTCTGTTGTAACGAACAGGTTTGTGTAGTAATACTCGGGTTCGCTGTCGGGCGTGCGCTTTAATTGCAACTTAATCTTCATAATTTCTCCTATGTCGGCTTGGAGCCGTGATTATGGGGTTGTGTCAATCGTTAACACGCCGCCCATAAACGTAATGTCATATGTTGACAACTCGCCGAGCGATGCGTTGATAATTGGCAATGACTCTAGGTAGCAACCAGTCAAAGTGAAGATTGGGTTGGTTGCTGATTCTGTGCCAGTTGTTGGTTGCAACGTGATGTTAGTTTTTGTGCCAACCAACGGTTGCAAGGTTGCGTATGTTTCGGATGCTGCAAATGACGCATACATGGTCAAGGTGACTTCGTTGTTGGCAAGACCTGCGGTGTAACTGCGTGACGTGGTGCCAAACGCGGTGTCTTCCAGCGCTTCAACCAGGTTGGTCAAGGTTGCTGCGGTGCACATGTCGGTCAGATCAACGGCGTTGATCGTTAAGACTGGGTTAGAGAGATATGTTGCTGATGCCATTTAATGCTCCTTAGTTCTGTTCTGATAGTAGATGATTTGTGTTCGGTCGTAGTGGATTATGCGGTTTGGGCTTGGATAGCGCAATCAAGGTCATAGCACGGATACAGCGCGCCACCAATCTCAAGGCTTGACGGACGGCCACCCATAACGATGATCGGTGAACCGAGCACGGTCGCCACGATGCTAAGTATCTGACGGAGTATCGGCAAACCTGCTGGGCCTGACCCAATTACTTTTACGGGAAACTCGAGGCGTATCACGTTGCCATTGCCAGCGATTGTCGTAAAGTTTGGCGCGTCAAGGTAAACGCAATTAGGCGCCAGTTTTGTCGGGTCGTTGACAACTCGGAGCCCAGACACAGCGGTCAGGCTTGCCGTCAAATCGTCTATGGCTTCGTTAAACAGGTCGGTGTAAGCCATTAGGCCACCGCTGGACGTGGAATACCTAAGAGCTGCTTAACGATCGGTGTGAGGCTTTGCTGGGTTGCTGTGCCCATGCCGTCAAACGTCGCGTAGGTGTTCTCTATTGAGCCCCTAGAGCGCCACAGCGCCGCGCAATACATCAAGGTGCCTAATGTTGCATCTCCGCCTGGCGAGGTCGTTAGGGAGTCTATGTAACCCGATTCCTGACGCCTGCGATAACAGAACTGGTTGCCAGCCGACACCGACTGCGTGAGCAACGTGTAATCATCAGATGGGTTTGCAATCGTTATGCCTAGATAGGTCATGACGTCCGATGCAATCACCCAGGTGCATACTGGCGCGTAGGTGACGGTACCTGTGGCTGCGGTGCGCTCGACATCGTCAGCGACCCGTGCGTAGAGCACCTGGTCGGCAATCGGTATCTGGTAGTCGTATAACAGATCGCCTTCGGTATCTACACCAATGTACAAATACTGTGGCAACGCGCGCACCGTGTAGGTGCCGTTAAATGTGGCGTCAACGCCTGCGACCGTGATTGACTGGCCGACTGCAATCTCCGAGGGAGTTAGAAGTTGCAGTACGGCAAAGTCATCTATCAGGTACTTGTTGGTAACTGTGTATGTTGCCATGAGCGGATGCTCCGCTCTCGACTAGGCCAACGCGATGGACTGGACTTGTGTTGCGTCTGCGATAAAGGTTGATACGTACCCTGCGTAGCTGAAGTTGCGTCCAAGTGTGGATGGCAATTCAACTGACATGAGGCCACGGATTTGCTCGTAGAACTCGATCGCTTGTCCGCGTGCAACGACCATGGTGCCGGCAGCAAAGTTGCGGTCTGCAACTAGGTTCAATCCGAATGGGTTGAATGTGTTTGCCACGGTAATGTTTGCTGCACCCATGCCGTTTACTCCCATGAGGCCAGCAGCGCCGACGTATGGGAAAACTGGACGCTTGTCTGCATCCAACTGTGCACCCAATGCTTGCCATACACCTGGCGCTACAAAGATGTGGTCTGGTAGGAAGTTGGTGTCCAGCAGAATGTTGTAAGCGCTTGTGTAGATTGCCGAGATTAGGCTTGATGGGTCGTTTGCGGTAACAGTCCAAGTCGCGCCTGATGCGGTTGCTCCAGCGGTAATTGCGTCTGCTGCAACGTTGTCTGACGCAATCAAGTATTCGCCGATCAAGTCGTTAAGCACAATTTGCAACGATGCGGGATCGGTAAAGTCAACATCCTGAATTGAGAGGGTCACTTGGCCAGACAGGGTTGTCTTGTTGATCGTGTTTGCCGCAATGACCATTGTGGTGGCCGATACTGCTGCAAGTTCGCTCGACTGTGCTGCGACGCTTGTGTGCGTGGTGATCGTAGGACGAATAAACGTCTTTGATGCTCCACCGTTT
>Ga0208019_1001745_pt1 | contig 11309 bp, 13 predicted proteins | sample CB_VirMetaG_5_FD_184540 | JGI IMG/M metagenome (GOLD analysis project Ga0208019, IMG submission 184540) | Freshwater to marine saline gradient viral communities from Chesapeake Bay - CB_1508_1D Viral MetaG (SPAdes) (version 4) | ecosystem: Environmental > Aquatic > Marine > Coastal | place: USA... | reverse complement strand
TGCGAGAAGTCTATGTTCATCTGACTGGTGTTGGCAGCAAGATATCGATGAGGTTGTTCATGAAGATGACGCACCAAAAATCAAAGGTTTAGCTGCTAATCTTCCTAAAGCTATTCACTTAGTTGCTCTGCCTGTCATCGAGTATTGGGGTGATAAAGGAAAAGTTAGAGTTGATGTCAATCCGTGGAAGTGGCGATTGAGTCGAAACCTGGATCACATCACACACGGTGTTCCACAAGAATTGAGACTCTATGATGAAAGTGGGGAGATGTATGCTGCACCCGGAACTGATTCTTGTGACTACATTGATAAAGATAGTGGTCAAAGAATTCCTTTCTCATCTTTTTACACGCAAGATGTTCATAATGCAAGAATCGCTGCTTTGCAAGGAAATCAGTTTGCATTAGAACAATATGAGCAGTGGTTTAACTCAGTGATTCATCAGCTTCCAGGAGTTCATCACTATAGTTGGTATAATCTTGAGCAAAAGATTAAAAATTATAAAAACTATTGGACAAGATTTTGGCAGAGCATGTACGGCGAAGAGCAAGATGACACCGCTGAAAAGAACATGTTTTTTGACAAACCTTGGGCAGATGTGTCAGATGAAGATGTTGCAGAAATGGCTCATAAGCTTGAGTCAAGAATGGGTGGATGGATTTTTCATCAGAAAGTCAATTTTGATACCCCGACACCTTATATGCGAGTGAGTATGACACACCCAGAAATAAAATTTGAAACTGAGTGATAAAAATGGAAAAAATTGAAAAGCCGTGGGGTTATGAAATTATTTGGGCAAAGACTGACAAGTATGTTGCAAAATTTCTTCATATCAATCCACATTCAAGAATGAGTCTGCAATTTCACAAAGAAAAGGAAGAAACAATCTATGTGATGGCAGGAGAATTAAAACTACAAACAGATAAAAGTGATGCATTCCAGATGTTGAGACCGGGATCAATATATCACGTAAAGCCTGGTGATGTTCATCGTTTCGGAGCAGGAGAAAGCTCTGTTATGATTTGCGAAGTTAGCACTCCAGAATTAGATGACGTTGTTCGTATTGCAGATGATTATAAGAGGTCTAATTGAGTACTAAGTTTGTATTTTTGACACCAGCTTTCAACTGTCAAGATGACATCAAAAAGACTCTTTTTTCCATGTTAGCCCAGTCATATGATAACTGGAGAGCAGTTTTTATTGATGACGTGTCAGATGATAATACAGGTGACATTATCAGAGATTTATCTACAGCATTAGGCATGGGTAGCAGAGTCGAAGTCGTGAGAAGAGAAGAAAAATTCGGTGAGACCAGAAATACCCTAACAGAATTAGAGAGAATAGAAGATGACGAAGTTGTGTGTCGTCTTGATGGAGGAGATTGGCTCACTGAGAATGATACACTGACATTTTTAGATCAAATATATCGTCAATATGATCCAGGTGTTCTTTGGACAAAGCATCGTTGGGCGTATACAGGACAAAATATATCAGACAGTCTCAACCTATCAGAAGGACAAACTGTATATCAGCACCCGTGGGTGTCAAGTCATCTAAAGACATTTAGGGCAAATCGACTAAAAAGAGTTCCAAAAAGAAACTTCTTTGATGAAAACGGGGAATGGATAATGATTGCTTGTGACCAGACAGTCTTTCTTCCTATGATGCACATGTGCTTAGAAAGAAGAGAAAATCTTGTACATTTCCCTCTAACATGTTATCATTATAGTATCGATTTACAAAAACCCAATCTTTATCACAATGAAAGATCATATAAACAAAGAGACATGGCAATATGGGTTAGAGAGAGAGGATTCTTAGAATGAAAGTATTTGCTCATAATTTTAATCCACACTCCAATAGTGGTCCCAATAAATTTACCAGAAGTCTTTTTGAACAGCTGATTAAAAAACAAGGGTTTTCTTTTACCAGTCAAGATGAATCTGATGTTGAATTTTGTCTAATACAACAGACGGTAACGAAGAAGAAACCCATGATCTTAAGATTGGATGGAATTTATTTTAATTCTGAGCAAGATTATGAAAAACAAAATGCTCCTATTAAGTTTGCTTATGATAATGCTGATGCTGTAGTATTTCAATCAAATTTTAATAAATCTTTAACAGAGCGCTGGTTTGGGGAACATCCAAATAGTCATGTCGTTCACAATGCATACTTTGGTGAAAAAGTAAAAGATGAAAATTTTAAGAAAACTTTCGGTAGCAGAGAGATTTGGTCATGTGCTTCTTCGTGGAGACCTCACAAACGCTTAATAGAAAATGTGAAGTATTATCTTAATTGTGCCCCAGATAATTCAGTTTTTATCGTGGCAGGGACAGGATACAGTGAGGAAGAGAAAAAAGAAATACAAAATCTAATATCACAAAATAAACTTTATCAAGAGAAAAATAGACAAGTTTATTTGGTCGGTAACTTAGATTATCACTTGCTTAGACAGCTTTACGATGCTTCTTCAACCTTTGTTCATTTAGCTTATTTAGATCACTGTCCCAATGTTGTTGTCGATGCTTATGCGCATGGTTGCCAAATTGTTTGTTCTAATTCTGGAGGAACACAAGAAATAGGCGAAGGATTCAAGGTAGTTCTCGAAAAAGGATCACCTTGGGATTTTTCACCCATTGAGCTATACAATCCTCCAGAAATAAGTTTAAATAGAAAAATTTCTTTTGCTGGTGAAAATGATGCAAAAGAAAGAGCAAAGAATTGTTTAAGCAAATATGAAGAGATTTTCAGGAGTCTAATATGAAAGAATACGAATCATATGAAAAATATATTGATCACCAGAAAGAAAAAACTTTAGATCCTGTCAGAAGAGAAAAATGGCTCGGACAAGAATGGGGATTAAAAATTAATGGCTTTAAACAAGAATTTAATAAATTAAGCAGTTTCTTGACTTCTGATAAAAAATGTTTGTGTTTGGGTGCCAGAACAGGGCAAGAGGTGGTTGCTCTTAAAGAAATGGGGATAAATGAAGTAATCGGAATAGACATTGTTCCTCACGAGCCCTATGTCATAAAAGGTGACATACACAACTTAGAATTTGAAGATGAAACTTTCGATTTCGTTTATACAAATATCATTGATCACTCAATAGATCCAAAAAAGATGGTTTCAGAAATTGAAAGAGTTTTAAAGAATGACGGTATATTCTTTTTACAGATACAGTTAGGATTAAATCAAGATGAATACACTGTTTTTGAAATACAAAATCCAGTTTATGACATTGCAACGCTTTTTAACAAAAGCTATTGTTTAACTATTAAACATGTTAATAATGATGGTTCTTCTAATTTTGCAGGAATGAATGTAGAGCTATTTTTTAGAAAAGATGAAATACTATCACGACTATTTGACAAATATGGTAATTTAAGTTCAATTGAATTACCAGAAGCTTATGAAAATTTATGGAATGATATCAATCTACCAATTCAAAATAAAAAACTTGATAATGCGAATATTCTTGAAGAAGAAAAAAGATTAAGCATACTTGATGGCCTTAAGAGAAGAGCTTATTATCTTACTCGAATTGCTGAAATGCATGACGTAAAAAATATTCTTGAGGTAGGAACAGCAGAAGGATGGCAGTTCTTTAGCTTTGGAGAGTATGCAAAAGAAGTAAACGGGAAAGTTTATAGCTGTGATCCAAGAGACGTTAGAAGCAATAGACACATTGCAGAATATGAAAAAGAATGCACCTACTATCAAGCGACCAGCAAAGAACTCGGAGAAGACAATAACATTAAAGATATTGAAATGTTCTATATCGACGGTCTTCACGACGAAAATACAGTCATAGCAGATGTTGTGAATCTAATTGACAAACAGACTAAAGACAAAGCGCCTGTTTGGGTATTTGATGATTTTGATGTAAGATTTGGTTGCTTTAAAGATATAGCTACTCTTATAAATTCTTCAAATGGATTTAAAATATGGGATGTGGGATTAACTGCAAGCGGTCAGCCAAGTCATCAAGTTATGCTAAATACAAGATTTAAAATTAAAGGATAATAACATAATGAAAGAATTAAAAATAGTTTTTGTACCCGCACAAATCAATAAAAACACCGGTTCGTATAGAATATGGGTTGATGACTATAATAAGTATTTTAATCAAATTGGAATTGATTCTAAAATAGTACCTTTAAATTTATTATCCGAAAAAATTGTAAAAGAATCAGATGTGATTATTTTAGGTAAATCAATGAGAAATAGCTTAAAATCTGCTTATTTCTCTTTAAAGAAAGTTAAAAATTCTTTAATAGTGGGTGCCATAACGCCACCCAGAGATTTTAATATTCCTTTTGATTTTGTAATGGCAGGCTCTCTTGAAGAATGTGATAGTTTGTCTTTTCATAAAAATGTAATTCTTAATGCACATATAGAATCTCTATATCACAATTCAGAAATTAAAACACACAAAAAAACAAATGTTTTAAAAATTTGCTATCATGGCTGGACGCCACATTTGTATTCTTTTACATGCGGGTTAAAAAATGCAATTGAAAAATTCAACAAAGATGTGCAGAAAGTTGAACTTCATGTAATAACTGAATATGATAAAAATACAATACAATGGGATGAATCATTTGGTCGACCAAATGTTGATATAACATTCAAAAAATGGAAAATTGAAAACGTAAAAGATGACATTCTAGAGTGTGATATCGGAATATGTCCAGGAGTTTATAACTTAACTAATCAAGATATGATAGTTAATAACACTCATGGAAAATTTAATACAGACTATATTATGAGGTACAAAAATAAAACAAATAACGGAAGGGCAATAGTTTTTATGCAATTAGGTCTACCAACTATTGCTGATTTTAGCCCAAGTAATTTTCATCTTTTTGGTGATATGCAGTGTGGTCTAGTTGCTCACACAGAAGAAGGCTGGTACAGTGCTTTAGAATATTACAGTAATTATGAAAATAGAAATATGATTGCAAAAAATGCAAGAGACTTTATTGATGAAAAATATGATCCATTAGTTTGGGCTAAAAGATACTACGACAACATTTTAAAAATAAAAGGAAATTAAATGAGTGAAAAAATTGAAAAAGGTTTTTTGTACATAGCATTCGGTGAATCTTTTACCAAAGAAGCATTAATGTCAATAAAGTCGCTTAAAAGATACAATGCAGAGCCAGTGCTATTGCTAACTGACCAAGAATTAAGTCCAGAAATACAAAAATCAATTGATTATTACGGAAAAATAAAACCTAACCATATCAGAGCAAAAGTAGATTTTATAAGCCAAACGCCATTTAAGAAGACAATTTATTTAGATTCTGATACTTTAATTGTAAGAAATATTTCTGATATGTTTGACGTGTTAGATAGATTTGATGTAGGTCTAGTACATGATTATGCAAGAAAAAGACTTAAATATTCAAAGCTAGTACCCGAATATGAAAAGATACCTTACGCTTTTTCTGAGTTTAATGGAGGCATAATGGCATTTAATGATTCAGAAAAAACTAAGAATTTTTTGTCTCTTTGGCGAAATTATTTTTATAAATATTACCATCAGACTAGCGGCTGGGATCAGGTAAGTCTAAGAGTTTCATTATGGGAAAGCGAAGCGCAAATACACACTTTTCCTTTTGAATATAATATTAGAGGAAAATCTACTAGGGAGAAAGTAAGAAAACTAAAAAATGAATTTGGAGACGATCATCTTGAACCAAGAATATATCATATACACTACGATAGAGAGGTTCATTTTGGCAAGTTTAAGTACGAAACAGAACAATTAGAAGATTATCAAAAAATAATTATTGATCTATGCATGGAATACTAAGAGGTCTAAAATGATTATAGAAGTAGGTCTAGGAATAATTGCTCAAAAAAAAATACAAGAGCTTAACAAACTAAGAGAAATTAAATCAAAAAATCCTAATTATCGTATAATAGACATAGGTGGAGGCAAAGAAAAACATGTTCCTGATAAGTTCGAATTTATCGATGCAACTATGGATTTTAGAGACGTTGTAAAAGAAAATATAAAACACTTTAGTGGAAATATTAATGATCCTTTTTTGTGGGAAGAAGTCGACAAAGAAGTTAAAAAAAATGGAAAGTATGATTATTGCATTTGTACACATACTTTAGAGGATATCGCGTACCCCGCCTATGTTTTGAAAAAAATTAATCAAATTGCAAAAGCAGGAATAATCTCTTTTCCTTCAAAATATAGAGAATTTAAAAGATTTGAACTAGACGGATCGATAAGAGGATACAGTCACCATCGTTGGATTATTACTATCAAAGATAAAAAACTTAAGTTTTTCCCTAAAGTAAACATTGTAGAAAATATTATATTTGATCGATTAGGTGAGTTATCACAAACCGCTATTGAAGAAGTTTTTTTAACCTGGGAAGACAATATTGAATTTGAAATATTTAATAATGACTGGCTAGGCCCTTCTCCTGTTGAGTTTTTTAAAAACTTTGCTAATGAAATATTGAACACAGATGAAGACGTTATAGTTTCGAGGTTTAACATTGAATAGAACAAATAAAGACCTTAGTGATTTTTTAGAAAAATATAATTTAAAAAAATGGGAAGGTAATGCTGACATAAGAAGTCTGCCAAAGCAACCTTTATTATACAGATTAGAATCTGATAAATTTAAAGAAGAAAAATTCTTTGAAGAAATAAATAAAAATTGCATCCCTGATTTTGACAAAAAATGCTCAATTTTATGTGCTCATTTCTCTCCTTTTGTTTACGAATTTGAAGGCTTAGGTTTTCCTATGTTTTTAAAAAGTACTTATCCAAATGCTAAAATACACATGTCATATGATAAGGGTGGGGTTAACGCATACAATTTTGAAGTTTTAAGCGACGGAACTATAAAAAAATCTCAATTTTTAGAAAAATATGACTTAATCATTGCAAGATCTTCGTGTTTAATAAACATGATGAGAAGAAAACAAGATAAAAAAATTGTAGAGAAGTCAAAATATAAAATAAACATCAAGACAATGTCTTATAAACCAAACTATAAATATGCTGATTATTATTTTGAAGAAGAAGACTGCTGTCCACCACCTGATCCTTTTTATGTAAAAGATTGTGATAAAATAATTAAAAATACAAATAAAGAAAATTTAATAGTAGTTAGCGGAACATTATGGAATGTTAAAAATCAGCTTTCTTTATTTGAAGCACTTGACCCAAATATTATAAAAAAATATGAAGTAGTAATAATGGGACCTGAAAGAGACAAAGAATATGTAAGAAAGATTAGAGAAGTATGTGATTTAAAAAAAATCAAATACTATCTAATAGGCAACGTTAATAGGTACCTTGCATTAGAAATCAAAGCTTTGTCAAAACTTTCTATCATTTCAATGGATATGAGAATTTTTGGTCAACCCAAGGGTTATCCAAGAACATTAGGTGAGAGTATTGGTGCCAAGTGCTTAACACTATGTAATAAACCTGTGACGATTCCTGATTATTATAAAGAAACATGTATTGTCTATAATCAAGAAATTAAAAATGATATAAATATTAAGATTGAAAAATGTTTAAAAATGATTGAAACAGAAAATTTTTTTAATAGTCACAATTGGGGTAATCAAGACTTTTACAAGTTTTGTAATGTTTTAAAAGAAAAATGTTTTCAACTGGGAGAAATATGAAACTACTTCTCTTCACAAAAAGAAACAAAAACTACGACCCGTTTATCAAAAGATGTGAAAAACTTTTTTCAAGTGTCGAAATAATATTTCCTGATTGCCACTTAAGAAAAAAACATAAAGAATATGAAGATTTTGTAAAAAATATAAAAAGTTACAATCCTGATCTTATTCTTAGTTTTTACTATAATAGAATAATTCAGAAAGAAATTATCAATACATCAAAAATTGCATCTTTAAATTTTCACGGATCTTTGCTACCAAACTATTCAGGTTCTCATGCTTTAAATTGGCAAATAATAAACGGAGAAGTCAAATCAGGTGTTACTCTCCATGAACTAACTAACAAAATTGATGGCGGAAGAATTGTATTGCAAAAAGAATTTTCAATAGATTTAGAAGATGAAGCAATTGATGTTCTTAGAAAAGGAATAGATTCTTCTTGTCACATATTGCTAGAGTTGTTTGAGAAAATTAATAAAAAAGAATTAATTTTTAAAAACCAAAAACTTAACGGATCTGAATTCTCATGTCTAAAAAGAACACCTGAAGACGGTCAAATTAAGTCTGATATGTCTCCTTTGCAAGTATACAATCTTGTTAGAGCACTAACAAAACCTTGGCCTGGCGCTTTTTATTACAAAAAGAACAATGAAAAAGTAATTATTGATTACAAAATTTCGCTGGAAGAAGCCAAAGTTATACTAAATGATATTTAGCTTTTATAAAAACTAATATTGCTAAATAAGATTAAACTTGAGGAGTAATACTATTGTCTAACAAATACAAGATAGGCGTTTTTGCATATAACTGGCCCCATAGTAAGACTCAAGCAGGTATAATTAATCTTTGCATGTCTGGTTTTAAACCAGATATAGTTTTTTGTGCTGATCCTGTCGAGTTAAAATTTTATAAATCAAAAATTAGAATAGGACCAAAAGACCTTCATAGTTACGATACAAAAGTCTTATGTGAATATTTTAAAATAAAAAATATTGTTATTAAGCACAATAGTTTGGAATGTGAAAAAATTATAAAAGACATGAATCTAGATGTGGGCATAATACTAGGTGCAAGAATTCTAAAAGAAAATATTGTGAATGCTTTTAACGTGGGCATAATCAATATGCACCCAGGAATTTTACCTGAAAACAGGGGACTAGATAATCTTAAGTGGGCTATAATTAAGGGTCTAAAACAAGGTGTAACTAGTCACTTTATAGATAGTAAAATTGATAGAGGCAGACTTATTGAGTGTCAAGAAATAAAAGTGTATAAAGATGATACACTGCTAGATATACACTTAAGACTTCAAAGTAAAGAACAAACAATGATGATAGATGCACTTAAAAAAATACAAGAAGAAGATTTTGTAAAAGAACTTTCTTTTCTTTCCAGTGGTAAAAATTATCATAGATCTGTTCCGCCAGAAATAGAAAAAGACCTAATGATACATTTTAAAAAATACTTAGAAAAGATAGGAGAGTGAATGCCCGCTATTGTAAGAGATATATTTGAAAAGTACGTAATCGAAAGGTTTGACTTAGAAGACTGCATAGCAGTTAATAATGGCACGTCAGCTTTGATTGCACCTCTGTGGTCAATGGATTTACAGCCAGGCGACGAAGTAATTACAACCCCTTTTACTTTTATAGCTACTTCTAATGCTATTGTTATTGCCGGAGGAAAACCGGTTTTTGTAGATATAGATCCAGAAACTTACCTCATCGATCCTAGCAAGATAGAAGCTGCTATTACGACTAAAACAAGAGCTATTATACCTGTTCATTTATACGGTAGAGTATGTGAAATGGAAGCAATTAATGACATTGCAAAAAAGCATAACTTAGTTGTAATAGAAGATACAGCGCAAGCATTCGGTGCAACTTGTCATTGCGGAAAATATGCCGGAATGATGTCAGATGTCGGTACTTTTTCTTTTTATAAAACTAAAAATATATCTACTTTTGAAGGCGGAATGATTTGCATACCAAAAGGATCTAAGCTCGATAGTAAAAAAATAAGATCTATTTGCAATCAAGGACAAGATGGAAGGTACAATCATGTACACATTGGATTTAATTTCAGGTTAGCAGAACCCTTGTGTCTGATGGCATATGAGCAAATGAAACTTCATATGAGAGGAATAAAAGCTGAATTAGGATTAAGAGGTCCTGATCAAGGACATTACCCGGACGTTGTTTACAATCAACCTGTATACATTGAAAAAGGTATTACAGGAAAATGCCCAATAGCAGAATCTGTTGCAGAATCAATCAAGAATAAAATAAAAAAATGAAAGTAGGAATACATCAACCTAATTTTATGCCGTGGATAGGTTATTTTAAGAAAATAAAAGAATCAGACACATTTGTTTTTTTAGATGATGTAGAGTGTTCAAAAAATTCTTTTTTTAATAGAAATAAGTTTTCTCGCACCAAAAAATTAGAAGATACTTTTTGGCTAACGTGCCCTCTAAAGAAAGATTCTTATAATAAGATATTAAAAGATGTCATTATACAAAAAGATTTTATTAAAAAACACAAAAAGCATTTTGCTATAAGACATGGTAAGTCTAAAGAAAAACAATTTTTAGATAACATACTGCAAATATACGAAAATCAAGAAAAAAACGAAGAAATAAATCTTGTAGATATGAACATACAACTTATTAAATGTGTTTGCAAAGAATTAGAAATAAAAAATGTTAATTTTGTAAAGTCTTCTAGCATATTAATAGAAAAAGAAGAAAAAAAGCAAAAAAGGGTAATTGAAATAGTAAAAGCCCTGAATGGCAAAACATACATATCGGGTCAAGGAGCTTCATCATATCAGAATGAAACAGACTTTTTAAGTGAAGGCATTGATTTAAATTATTTAAAATACAACTTTGAAGATCTTACAAAGATAAAAGAAGAAAACATAAGTATAATAGACTTAATACTCATAGTGGGATCATGCAAAACCAAGAAGATGATTTTACATTAAAAAATTACGAAAGGTGTATTTTTGAGTCTATTAAAAAAGGATATACTTTTTCTACAATTAGAGATTTCTACAATAAAGAAAATCTTAGCAAGATTATAGTTAAAAGACATGATGTAGATACACAGATAGATGTCGCATTAAAGATGTCAGAAATAGAAAACAAATACAATGTTAAATCTACATATTTTTTTAGACTTCATTCAAAAGGGTACAACTTTTTTACTTTAGAAAACATAAGAAAAGTAAAAAAAATATCTAAAATGGGTCACGAAATAGGTTTACATTATGAATCAGACTTTTTTATTTTAAACAAAAAAGACATTCTTGAAAGCATAGATGCTGAAGTAGCTTTAATGGAGCACTATTTAGAAGAAGACATTGTCTCTATATGCCCTCATGAACCAACAAGAACAAAAAGCTTTTTTATAGAAGGATTAAAAAAATATAATCAAGCTTACGACCAAGACATTCTTAAAAAGACGAAATATATTTCTGACAGTAGCTGTCGATGGAGAGATGGTTCTTTTTATGAAAATATTCAACAAAATGTACAGAAACTTTATGTTCTGACACACCCTTACTGGTGGTATGAAGAAACACCGATAGAAAACTACTGAAGGATAAAAATGAAAAATAGAAAAGTTGCAATA
>Ga0208019_1001742_pt1 | contig 11315 bp, 25 predicted proteins | sample CB_VirMetaG_5_FD_184540 | JGI IMG/M metagenome (GOLD analysis project Ga0208019, IMG submission 184540) | Freshwater to marine saline gradient viral communities from Chesapeake Bay - CB_1508_1D Viral MetaG (SPAdes) (version 4) | ecosystem: Environmental > Aquatic > Marine > Coastal | place: USA... | reverse complement strand
TGCAATCCAGTCCATGCAGTCCAGTCCATGCAATCCACCCCATGCAGTCCAGTCCATGCAGTCCAGTCCATGCAGTCCAGTCCATGCAATCCACCCCATGCAGTCCACCCCATGCAATCCTATCCACCCCATGCAATCCACCCCAGCCTGAAAATGTTGTTTGCTTTATATATAGTCGCGCGCGCGTGAGTGTATAGTGGGAATTGGTACTATAGGGTAAATGTTGTAATAATATGGCAATATTGAGTTTTTTGTTGTTTTACGGCTTGACCTGTGTGAATTGTTGCCGTATGGTTACTACATGCGAGCGAAAAACCCCAACACAAAGGAGAATTGAAAATGTTGGCAAGGACATATTGTGAAGAATGCGGGAAACGTATTAAAGATGAAAATGTGGCGGGTATCGGGTACCGAGAAGATGGGGCAATGTTTTGTCTTTCTTGTACCATGGAGCACACAGTCACATGCCGTTGTGGCGTTCAGGTCCCGCAGTGGGAGATGTTTTATTCTGAGGAACTAGATGGGCCAGAGTGTGAGGAATGCCACAAAGCAGCTGCACAAAATTGATACTATAATGGATATAGGGGGGAAAATTGGACAAAAAAAGGAGAATTGAGAACATGGAAAATGATAAACAAGTATGGTTCAAAAATCGAAAAGTCAAATTGACCGGTTGGCAGGATGACAGGGGACTGACCGAGATTGTTTTGAGTGATGGAAGCAAGATAAGAGTGTGGGAGCATGAGCTATATATTAAAGAAAAAGGAGAATGAATAATGAACGAACAGATAAAACAATATGAAGCATGGTTGAATCAACAAATAGACAAACGGGAAACGAAAATACGTGGGCTGTCAAGTTGTGCTCCTATCGTTCGACGGGGATATTTTAACGCATTGTGCGACGAACAAAGTGTGCTAATTGTTGCGCGTGAACAGTTCCGCCGCATATTCAACCAGGGAGAATGAACAATGAAGCTAATAGTTGAAAACCCGAACAGTTCAATATGGGAAAACAAGAACGGCACTCCAAGATTTGTTGTAATTGGAGGCGGGAAACGTTTTGAAGTGGATAGTTTGAAGGCCGCGCTGTATAGTGCGGATTTAATCGAATTGAGTGAACTGGACAATATAGGAGAGTGAGAACATGAACAACTACAACAACAATTCAGAATTTGAGAATATAGAGCTGAATGTCTGTCTTGATTATGATTTATCGCAGTGGGAATTTGAGGAGAATTTCAAGCGAATTTCAAGTGGATACAGGCAAGCCCCTGTTTATTTGTTCACTGATTGTGGACAACTTGCGGATGTTTCTTGTGTGTCAGATTGTTACGATGTTAATAGTTGCACATATAAAGATTTTCGGCGTGCCTGTCTTGAATTGTGCGCGGGATTGACAACAAAGGAAACGATTGCAGACAAGCGGTGTTTTTCAGATACATGGGAAGATTATTTTTTCCGCCTATTAGATGAACAAACGGACCTTTATACATGTTGCCGCGACGGTTTTCCCACTGTAGGGAATGCCGAAATATTGTATAATATTCTGGATGTTAGCGGATATTGTCAGGGAGATTATGCCCATATTTTAGTACAGAAAAAAGCAATGTTTGACGGCATAAAAAACTATTTGCACCATCTAGTTTTTGACGCGCCGATATATGCGCGGGTTACGATTGACGAAGTGGAAACGGATTTAATAGAGCTGGCAGGCTTGGATTCCTACGACTGGGATCGTGACAAAGTGGCGGCGGCGGTGGAACTAATGGAAATAAGCGAACATGCAAAAGCATGGATAATTGAAAACCTGCCAGAATATCCGGCAGAATAGAAAACAACAAAAAAAAGGAGTTCAGAAAATGAAAAGTACGATCACAACAGAGCAAATTATCCGCAAACTAATGGCCGATAATTACGCAAATTGGAGCTATAACGGCGCGAAAACTATCGCCGACTATTTGCAGGAATTAGAATGCGATTTGGGCTATGAAATAGAGTTCGACCGTGTTGCTATTCGCTGCGAGTTTTCCGAATATGCTTCAGCTCTCGAAGCAGTCGAGAATTGCGACAGAGGCGAATATCAAAACATCATATCGGAAAACGACACGGAGGATCAGGAAGCGGCCGCGCTTGAATGGTTACAGGAAAAAACAATCGTTATCGAATTCGATGGCGGGATAATTGTCCAACAATATTAAACAATAGGAGGCAAGAAAATGGAAGAAATAAAACAAGGCGATCGACTTTTTACTGGGGCTATTGTCACGGAACGATTCGCAAAACATTATAATCAATTAAGCCGGGACATTGAACAAAAGGAAAAATACGGGATGAATGTTGAAGCTTTGAAAAATGGGCGACACAATTTATTTAATGCTTATGCAGTCTCCAACAAAAAATAGGAGTTCAAGAACATGCTTTTGCTTATTTTCTCCATCATGTTTGCAGCGCTTTACTTGGGCTATTCAATCGGATACAACAAAGCGGCAAAAGAGAATGACACGACCTGTCTGGTGGCTGCAATCCGTAAAACACAAATAAAACAAAAGACAGGGAGCCGGTAAAATGAACCTGAAAAACTATGTCAAACAAAGAGAACAGAAAACAAGTGAGACAAATCTCCAATACTTGCACGCCGCCAGAAAATACGCCAGCCGGGCATTTTGGGAAATACGGAACACCGATCACTATGTTTACGGAGTCATGTATAACTATGGACACGAAAGTCACGCAGCGGCGGCGGCATTAGAATTGACAGAGGCGCGATTCATCGACCTGGAAACATTCGGGGTAGATTGCGAATTGAACGGGGAGGGACATATAAATATTTTATATTTGAATACTGGGGACACATATGACCCTACAGTATGTTTTTATCGGGGCCGGTTTATTGTGTCCAGTTGGGGCGATATTGTTGAACGTGCTATGTCTTAAAAAAAAGGGGCTTGTAAAATGGTAACGATTCAATCAAACAAGAATCTGCATATTGTGACACTCAACGACAAAACGCTTTGCTTCAGTTATTGCATATTGGTTGCATTAATAAAAGAGGGTCAACATTACAAAACAAAAAGGAAATACAGCGTAACCACTACACGACACATTAACCAATTTTTACAGGATTCTAGAGCGATTGAACTAGATCAAGCAGAACTGGAAAACCTAGCGACACAATAACACAAAAAACAATCTAACAAAAGCCAAACCGGCCGCAAGAGCAAAGCCGGGGCGATTGATTCCAATATTGGAGTCAGTGGCCCCGGCTTTTTTATTGCAATCCCTGACAAAGCACAACACAAGCGAAACAAAGCACAAAGAGCACCATACAGCGCAAAACATAACGAAATACGGGCATACATACGGATAAAGCATAAAACGCCTGAAAACGGCTTAAAACGCAAAATAAGGCAATATCTAAATAAATCAATTCTAAGAGCATTCAGCATTGAACCTATATCATAACACCAAAAACAAAACAAAATGCGTTAAAACATGCTTAAAATGGCACAAAAGATAAACCAGTACATAACAAGGACGGGCGGCACTATGGAACAGGGAAAACATGCTAACAAATATCAGATAATATATGACAGCCATCGAGATTTCGCAGGAATGAGAATGGGAGATTCCGGCAAAGAACACCCCTATAATGGCACCTCGGGGGGAAAATTCGGGTTTTTGAAAAGTACTATAATGGGTGTTCGGGGGAAAATTTGGGAAATTCTAGTAAACCTTGTAACAGATTGGCAAAATGGTTTGGAATTGGTTGACATATAATTAAAACGTGCTTAATTAGTCTTCAGAGCGCAACAGTAAAACAAAAAAAGGAATTGGTACAATGAAAAATCTCGACACAATTACAATCAATTCAACCAGTGGATACAGTAACGAAGATGCAGTAAGACAGTATCTCCAAGACCACAAAGCAGGGTGTCATGGTGATGACCGTGACTATTATAGCAACGCCATTGCACAACTTGATCATGGTGTAGTTGGGGATGAATTGCAACTGGAGATTGACGACATAGTGAGTAATGGCGGGTTGGTTGAGGTTGACAATGGGACTTTTGCTTTGTTTGCCACACAAAAAGGAATTGGTACAATGAAAAAAACAATCAAAACATGGTGTCCAGTGTTCCCAGGGTTCTATAACACAATTTTTGAAATGAACGACAATGATATGTATGAGGATATTGCGGAGAGATTGAACGAGCACGGTAGTTTCACGCCATCCACCATGTTCAATGGAAAGCTCTACGATTATCTACCGTTAGATATTGCCAAATGGGAATATGACTATGCAAAAGACATTGTAGACGCTGTACATAATGAGTTGGACATTGCGGGTATTGTGGATATGCGAATGGAAAAATTGTACAGTCCTAAAGAATATAATTTTTCCAATGACTCGATTGACATTGAACTGGATGTGGATATTAATGTTTTTCGGGAATCGTTATTGAAGATTTGTCGAATGGACGGGTTTGATGACTATATCAAAGGGAAATACACAAGTTGCAGCGGGTTCATTTCCAGTTATAGCAATGATGCAGAGGATTGGATCAAGCTCGTATTGGATGATGCCTGGATTGATGACAATGAACATATTGTAGGGTCTATACTGCAATACTATCTGGATGATGCAGGGTTTGATGAGTGGGGATTGTATGACTCTGTTGAGGCACCGTACTGGTCTGAGTATGTCACGTCCGATGTTGTATGGGATGTAATCGAGAGTTCTGAGTGGATTAGCTTTATGCGGGGTGCGGAGAAGGAATTGGAACGCTATATAGCGATAATGGGGGAAAATTCGGATGCCTCAAGAAAGGCAATCGCTGGGAGTCAGTCTGCTAAAGAAAAGGTTCTGTTTGAAATGTTGGAAAAAGCAAAGGAGAATGAATAATGAAAAAAGGAAAGACAGGATTCACAGTTCGTGACTGCAAACAAAAACCGTATCGCTGGTATTTCGTGCGTGAAAAAGATGGGTGGCTCCTTGAGGACGGCACGGGATACCGCCGATGGGTCGGATTCACTTGGTCCGATGCATTGGCAAGGATACTAATCGTTGTATCTAATCACGGACTTACATGCGAACTATCGTAATTACCGATACACAGAAAAGAGGAGAATGAATAATGAACCAGGAACATGTCAAAAACGAAATGTGCTATACAGATGAAATGCGGGAACTGTTCGATGCCGTGATCGAACAAACCGGAATGGACTGGGATTATATTTACGAGTGGCCCTATGATTATCGTGATGCAAGCGGTGGTGTGTCCGGTTTCATTTATTATACTGAGACCGAAAAGTTCTTTAAGGAAAATTGTCTCAATATCCTGAGGGTGTTGGAAGAATTTGAACATGACATCGGGGAGCCGTTGCGAAAAGATACTGAGAATTTGGCCAATTGGTACAGTTGGTTTGCTTTGGAACATGTCATGCAACTTATAATAGACTACAAAGAGAAGAATGAAGGATGAGTATTGTATCACTAATGGAAAAAGACGATGCCGATGCCATTGCTAAGGAGTTGAACGATTCCGAGGTGGATGGTTGGACATACGAAGCAGTGCATGACCCTACCGGCAAAGGGTTCAGTAAAGTAAGGGTGTACGATGAGAACAATGAATTTATGGGGCATCTATAGGAGGTATTGAAATGAAAAGGGAATTTGTACAGTTTTCAAAGGCGTGGTATGCAAAACACAATAGATCGGAATTTGCGGATGAAATAACGCTTGTCACTTATGATGATGATGGCAGCGGTCTGAGTGAGTTTTCTATACAGTGGGTTTGGTTGAACGACAGGAGAGTACCACAATTACATGTCTTTGATGATGCGTGGAAAGCCTTAACCAACCATTTTCTGGACGTGTTGCAACTCCTGTCCAATCTTGACAATAAAAACGTATCGCCTGATGAAATGGTGGTATATCTGGAAACGCTTGGAATCGAGAACACCACCGAAACCGAACCACCATCAATAAGACACACAATATAGAAAACAAACCACAGCATTTGCCAACAATCTATAAACCAAACCGGATGCAGTCAGCACAGCCGGGGATACTAACAACATCCCCGGCTTTTTATTGACACCAAACAAAATAAAGCGATCTAACGACATTATATACAACACCCCATGTCAGCATACCTATACAATAATAAAACGTCTCAGAATCGCTTAGGATTGAAAATAGACAATTATCTATCGTTAGCCTATACCATGCGAAATGGATGTGCCAATGACAAAACATGCTAACAAATATCAGCTAGTATATAACCATCAAAATTTTCCATATAAAGCCACCTCGGGGGGAAAATTCAGTCTTATAATGGCGTGTCAGGGGGAAAATTTGCAATTCAAGAAAAAAGGGATATAGTACCAAGCATGTTTGCCGAACTCATTACAGATAAAGCGGTATCGTTGGATTTCCATTACGATAAAGATTTGGTCGCCGACATCAAAGAACTACCTGATACACGTTGGCACCCTGCTTCACGTAAGTGGCGTACCAAGAAAACCGTACCGGCCTATGACAAACTTCAAGGCATGGGGTTTATCATGGGTGCTAAGTTCACTGCATGGTACGAATCTGTCAATCAGATACACAATGTCAAGATTCCCACGCACCTAGACCCCAGGCTCTACGAATATCAGCAGAAGGGTGTTGGTTGGCTGTATGAGAAAGGCGGGCGTGGGCTTATCGGTGATGACATGGGACTGGGCAAGACTGCGCAGGTTCTACAGTATCTGTGGCGATTTCGTGACAACGGTATAATCCTGATCGTATGTCCGAGTTCGATGAAAGGTGTGTGGAAGCGTGAAGTACAGAACTGGACAGGGTTCGATTGTTCCATCTGTCACGGGAAAAAGAAAAAAGAGATTGAAGGTGACTCCAACCAAATCTTTATTATCAACTACGATATTGTAGATGCATGGGTTGATAGGTTCCACAAAAACATTTCCACCATCGTGTTGGATGAAGCGCATTACATAAAAAGAACCTCCACAAAACACAAGAAAGGGGCTAAACGTGCAGATGCCTGTAAGAAACTAGCAGGGGATTGCGAGCGTGTAATCGCTTTGACAGGAACACCCATCCCAAACAAACCAGAAGACATATACACGGTGGTGGAGCTTGTCCAATACGGATTATTCCAGAACCGGTTCGAGTTCCGCAAACGCTATTGTGGCATGTATCACAATGGATACGGGTATGTCAACGGTGATCCTACCAATATCGATGAATTGTTCGAGAAGTTGCAGTCTATCATGCTCAGAAGGTTGAAGAAGGATGTGCTGACTGAACTGCCCGACAAACGTAGAATCGTTGTTCCGATGATATTGGAAGATAGAGCGGAGTATGACACGGTAGAATCCAACTTCATTAAATGGCTGAGCGACAAAGGAAAGCGTGTCAAGCGTGTAAATGCGCTTACTAAGATCGAGTACCTGAAGCAGGTGTGTGTCGAGAGCAAGTTGAATTTCTGTGTTGAATGGATCGAGGATTATCTTGAACAGAACGATGCTGTTGTAATCTTCTGTGCCCATAAAAAAACCGTAGCGGTATTGCGGGATAGACTGGGGAAGCATGGTGTAAGCGTTGTCGATGGAAGCACCAAGGACAGGGATGCGGAGGTCTATAATTTCATGCAGGGGGAAAATTCGGTTTTTATAGGAAACATACAGGCGGCGGGTACTGGATTGACGCTTACCAAGGCACATGCAACGGTGTTTGTGGAGCTGGGTTGGACAAGCGGTGAACACGACCAGTGCGAGGACAGGGTGAATCGGATAGGGCAGGAGTCGGACAAGATCGAGGCTTACTATCTTGTTGCCGAGGATACGATTGAGGAGAGGATAGCCGAATTGTTGGATTCCAAACGCAAGATGATAGATGGGATCGTGGACGGAATCGAGACAGAAGATTCGGATTTGCTGGCCGAACTGTTGAAAATGTACAGGACGGCTTGACAAAAGGAAAATACGTGCTATATAGGAATGTCAGGGGAAAAATCAAGGAGTTGCATGATGGACACGTTGGAAGCACCAAACATGGTCGAAGCCTTTATGGAGTTTATTGAAAAAGAGAAAGCAAAACAGGCCAATTCTAATGCCCATAAAAATTGCAAACACGCATGTATTACTGGGTTTTGGACAGACGGATACGACACCCAACTTTTTTACGGCAATGAAATTGATGAATACCAAAATTCTCCACATACTACTTTATTTGTTTTTTGCCCTATATGCGGCAACCTGTTCCTTGACGCATAGGGACGCAACACAGCAACAAAGGGAGAAGGATGATGAAAATACACAAAGCGGGTAAACAACGGGTGACTCGATATGTTGGATTTGGTCAATATGAACAAATTCCAGCACCGTTATGCGTTGGGGCAAAACCCGTTTACAATGGAAAATCATATTACATACACAGGTTAAAATCAAAGGTTACTTGTAAACATTGCTTGAGAATTCTAGCACAACAGCAAAACAAGCACCAAGAACAACACCGCCCCTTCCGGCAACCTGTTCCTTGACGCATAGGAGAAGACGATGACACCATATTACCAAGACGACTATGTTACGCTGTACCACGGCGACTGCCTAGAGAAGATGAAAGAGATACCGGACGGAAGCGTGGATTTAACAGTCACATCTCCGCCATACGACAATCTGAGAACGTATAATGACTCGTTAGACTGGGGGGAACATGTTTGGAAACCTGTGCTTCAAGAGCTGTTTCGTGTGACGAAGCAAGGCGGTGTTGTCGTGTGGGTGGTTGGTGACGCGACAATTAAAGGGAGCGAAACGGGAACGAGCTTCAAGCAAGCGTTGTATGCTAAGGAGTGTGGGTTTAATTTGCACGACACGATGATTTACGCAAAAAACAGCTATATGCCTTTGACGCATAATAGGTATGAGCAATCTTTTGAGTATATGTTTGTTTTTTCAAAAGGAAGGCCCTTGTCATGGAATCCAATAAAAATTCCAACAATCACCGCTGGAACAAAAAGAAATCGTGGTGGAAGTAAAGCAAAAGAAACGTCCTATGCTGAAAGACGGAGGGAGGAAAGAACGACAGTCGCTACTGAAAAACAAGCCCCAAACATATTCTATTACGACGTTGGCAAAAACGAAAAAACAGAACATAACGCTCCATTCCCAGAGAAACTAGCAAACGACCACATCATCTCATGGAGCAATGAAGGCGACGTTGTTTTTGACCCATTCATGGGAAGCGGTACGACTGGAAAGATGGCTGTGTTTAACGGACGGGATTTCATCGGCATTGAGAAGATGGAAGAATACTTTGAGATAGCCAAGGAACGTATCGAAAAAGCACAAAGCCAACAGCTTTTTAACTTTGGCGAAACCGTTGAGCGCACTTCTGCGCCTTCGGGCAACCCGTTCCTTGGCGCATAAACCAACAAAGGAGAACTGTCATGGAAACGCTGGAACTCGCAAAGAAAAAAACAAGCGACATTTTTGCAAGAGTGGCGGTAAACGCAGACGCGATTTGCTATGTGGAAGAAAACAGTGACGGCACCTGCAAGATTTTCTTTTCCGACAAAAACCCAATAAACTGCAAAGAAACGTATGAACACGTTACACAGGTTCTTGAGTGGATGAACAACAAAGGAGAAGGATGATGGCGAAGTTTGAAGTTGACACAGATGGCAAGGTTGTTTTTACGGATGGCAAACTTGGCGCAGTATTACTGGATGATGAAATGTGGTATCCGTTTAGCTATTTTTATGATGGAGAATATGACATTTGGGATATTGACGGGGGGTTCATAAAGCCGTCTTTAGCCTACAAAATGGCAAGATTAAAATTTACATAATAAACACAATTCCAACCCCGTCCCCTTCCGGCAACCTGTTCCTTGACGCATAGGAGGTGATTAGTATGGTTAAGCACTGTTCATTTTTTGACGCTGGCTGGTGTTACTCAAAAGACATTGACGAACCAAACGGGTGTATTGGGTTCAATGAGTGTGTAAAGCATCATGGCAGGTGTTCTCCGGTTGACTTGCTTTTGGCGGCAGTCCTGCTGAACCGACTTGAGCCACTAGCCCCGCACCATGCAGATGCTATACGTGAGCACCTGCGTGACCTGACTGACGATGAGTTGATGAAAATAGTTCAAACCGGAAGATGGCACAACGCTGAGGCTCACGGGCGGGGGTGTGGTGTGTACAACGCAGAAAAGTAGTTTACCGGCAACCTGTTCCTTGACGCATATGGACGCAACACAGGAGATAAATTATGAAACTGAAAGCATACGAAATCAATATCAAGCCCATACCAGGAATCTGTAAACAACCTTCAATGTTTGGACACAATGCTGAAAACAACAGCATATCACCAATCATATACTTCCAGAAACCTAAATGGATGGCACAAGAAAGTTTTGAACTGATCATAGAAAATCTCAGACTGGATATTCCACTAAACACAGAAATAAAAAGGGACACATCCAATGACTGAACGAATTTGCGGACTATTGCATCCAAACTCAAACTTGGAAGGCGGAATGGGGTTGGTATCTTATCAAGAAGCACACATTGTATTGAACCCGGCTACGCCACAGGCTATGGCCGACTTGTCGCGACTGAAGCGTGGCAGGAGCGTGGGTGCCGTTGGAAAGCTTTGTCTTGTCGATGGCATACCGGTAATGGAAGCACAACGAATCTATCAATAAGGAGAATTAAATATGCGAGCTGAAGTTGGAATGTCACCCAAGCCTAAAACCGTATTAAGAAAGCATCTTAAAGTATTGGATTTCGACTGGCAGTTGTGGCAGGCTTTCGTAGCTATGACACGGATGCGTGGCATGACGGCCAGCGATGGGTTGGAAGAGGTGTTGCGGACGTATATAAATAAGTACGGAAAACAATTGCTGAAATATACCAAGGGTTGATCGGTTGTCCTATGAACTTCAAAAAGCTGTGCGAAGATCATAACATACGAATACTTGACGACCCGCATCACAAGCACGCACAGTACGGCTGGGTACAGCTCTATGACGACTGCCCATTCTGTACAGGCAACACCGGACATCATCTAGGCTACAATATATCCGGCAACTATTTCAACTGCTGGCGATGCGGACGGCATTCCAACTTGGAAGTGCTGTCACACATCCTCAACCTGCCAAAGCATCAAGTCTCCAGTCTGCTGAAAGACTATCAGTTCAGACCGAAAGACCGATTCAGACAAACGACAGAAACGCAACATGCCGAAGTCTGCACGTTCGTACAGAAACCGTTGAAACAATTATTGCCACAGCACATCAAGT
>Ga0208019_1001740_pt1 | contig 11327 bp, 15 predicted proteins | sample CB_VirMetaG_5_FD_184540 | JGI IMG/M metagenome (GOLD analysis project Ga0208019, IMG submission 184540) | Freshwater to marine saline gradient viral communities from Chesapeake Bay - CB_1508_1D Viral MetaG (SPAdes) (version 4) | ecosystem: Environmental > Aquatic > Marine > Coastal | place: USA... | reverse complement strand
TATCATCACATATCCAAGGTAGAAATAACATACGACAACCACCTATTTCAACTTCTTTTGGACCTGTGTATATCCAAGGTTCGTGTTTGCCATCAAACGTTGTAAACAGTTCAGTTACAGAATTAACTTTGTTAGTATTCTTATAATAAGTATCGTGGTTACCTACAATAATATGAGTATCAATTTTCATATCCCATAATCGTTTAAAAAACTTTTCTCTAAACACACTAGCTGTTTTGAAATTAATAAACTTACGTCTATCAGTTACATCACCTAAATGTATTAGTGTTTGAATATTGTTTTCTTCTAAGTATGGAAAAAATTGTTCATCATAGAATTTAACTTGATATTCTAAAAAAGCAGGACTATCGTTTCTCACACCAAAGTGAGTATCGTTTAATAAGGCAATCTTCATTATATAAAATATTCTAAACTAGATTTTGATGTTCTTTTCTTTCTTGGTTTCTTTTCTTTTGGTTTTTCATCAATAACTGTATTTTGTCTTAAAAATTCACTAAATTGATTTCTAAATTCTCTATCTTCACCAGGTTGTAATGTCATATCATCATAATTAGCATCCATTATTAACTTGTGTTTAATTGTTACTTGTTTCTTTTCTTTTTGTATTCTTCGTACAAAAGCATAGAAAATAATTTGAGTAAAGTAAGCAAAAGGATTGTTTGATTTTTCTGGATCAAAGTTGTTTAAATATTGTAAACAATTTTCAATACCATCAGAAATCATATCATCTCTAAAAGTGTAATTAATAAAATTAGGTCTGTATGATAAATGATTCGCAATCTTTAAAAAACAACCACCTATATAATCTGTTACTGGCGGGTTAGGAAGTTTATCTCGCTTTGCCTTTCTACAAAGTTTCTTATACTCCTTCATCGCCTCTAAAAACTCTTTATTATCTACGTAATGTTCGGTCTTTTTTTTAGTTTTCATAATCTTTATAATATAACACCTTTCTTCAAAAATGTCAATCCTTATACAATTCTACAGTGACATATTCGGCACCTTTTTTGTATTTGTTTAACATATGTTTTTCTAATTGTTGAGGAGTGCCTGTAAAATGATAGTATTCTATAACAGATTTTTGTTGATTATCTGTGTCAAAACCTGCTTCAATTTTCCATTCACTTTTTTTCATTCAACATTGACTTTTGGGAAAAAATGTGTATAATGAGGCGTGTAGCCGTTTGATAAGGATAATACCAGGTACTAGTGTAGTGTCTTTTTAATATCTCTAAAACTATCAAATATTTCATTATATTCTTCTTCCATCTCCTCGTCAAGTCTTTCTTGTTCATAACGTTCTTCAGTATTTTTTCCTTGTTGAGGAGGATCAATTTTTTCATACCCTTTGGCTATTTGATGATAACTTCTACTCATCTCATCTGTGGCGTTTGTTATCGTTAATATTTTATCTTTAGGAATTGTAACAATTGGATCGTGTGTAAATCCATTCCATTTAATTAAAGCAATATAGTCTTTTAATCCAGCTTTTGTAAATTGAGGAACGTATTTAATTTGTAATGGTTTAACGAGTCGAATGTATGGCGACTTGTCTTCTAATTGTTCTATAGGAAAAGCAGTGACAATGTCATCACCATTTACTAGTTTAACAATCTTAATTTGTTTTACTATTTTAATGTTTATCTCTGGCATTGTTTAACTCTACGTTATGTATCTCATAATTAAAATCTTCTCCATTGTAAATATTTATTCTTTCTTTAAAGTGTTGAAGTGTGTAATTCTCTTTTTCATTGTAAGAAATATCATCAGCAATATCGTATAAAGTAGCAGCTGAATTATTATCTTTTAACCGAAGACCACGACCAATACTTTGTAAATTACGTATCCTAGACTTTGAAGGACTAGCAAAAACAATATTGTGTAAATTGCGAATGTTAATGCCAGTAGAAAAAGTGCCGTAACTAGCAATAATGATAGCATTATCCGATTTCTCAGTAATCGCTCTAATAGATTCTCGTTCATCTGCCTCTACTCCTCCAAATACGAAGAAAACTTTTTTATCTTCGGCTTTATCTTCTATTAATTGTTTTAATATAACACCGTGTTTTTCAACATATTGGAATAAACATAAAGTATTGCCTTGTAAAGACAAACAAAGGTTCCGTATATATTTATTTCTTTTTTCGTTAGAAACGAGGTAATCCATTTCTTCTTGGTATGACTTATCTTTTAAGAAGTGACGAGCAGTTGAATCGTGTTGTAAAATTAAACAAATAATTTTTAAATCAGCAAGTTGTTTTCTTTCTTGTAGTTCACTAGTAGAAACAACTTTATTAACAGTACCAAATAAACCTTCTAATACAAGTTTATGGGTTTTAGTACCATCTAAAGTACCTGTAAGACCAACTCTATATTTACAGTTAATAAGTTTAGTCATAATCTTTGTTAATGAAACAGCTTTAAATAAGTGTGCTTCATCACCAATAATCATACCAAATTGATTAAACCATTTCTTTGGCATATTATAAATGGATTGCCAAGTAGATATAATAACTCTTTTATTTGTATCTTTATCGTGTCCAGAATATATCTTATGTACATTTCTTACACTATTGTAACCATAATCTTTAAAGTCTTTAAATAACTGTTCTACTAATGATGTGGTAGGCACAATAATAAGTATCTTATCTTGTTTAGTATCTTTTAATCTAAGTAAATTAAAGATTAACATTAAGTAAATAATAAGTGATTTACCAGATGCCGTCGGCGAAACTAGTAAACATCTATTCTTTTTTACTGAATAAACAAATGCTTCTTTTTGATAATCTCTTATTTCTAATGGCACTTTAAGTGCTTTAATAAACTTATTAATATTATCGTCTGTTACGTTTACGTCTTTTATCTTTGTACCATCTACAATTTGTACTTTATTTTTTTGACACCAATCTATGATATAAGGATATAAACCAGCATATATTTGTCCTGTGGCATAACTGAATAATCTTATTTTACCGTCCCAAACTCTATTACGATATTGTGGCATAAACTTAAAACCTGGTACTTCAAAGGTAAAGTATTCTCCAAGTTCACGTCTAATATCGGCGTCTGCTTCTATTTTAAGATAGACTTCATCTTTTTTATCTATGATTAAATATCGTGTAGTAGTCATTATACAAAAGGTTTACCGACAACCCAACCAACTAATACTTTTCTTGTACCAGATTTAACAGGATGTACTTTATGCCATACGTGTGAGGGAAAAACTATAATAGTTCCTTGTTTAAAATTCTCTTTAAATTTAAAGTATTTGTTTTTTTCGTAACGTGGGTGAGGTATACAGATTTCAAAGTTGCCACCTGTATAGTTATTGTTTATTGTTTCATCATCATTTAAACAGATAGTAAAACTTATTTTTCTAACTAAACCATTTTTGTATGACTTAGCGTGTGTATCAATATGCCAATCATAATGATCTCTTATATTATAAATGGTATATTGTAATGGTTCAAAATCTCTTAATAAGAAGTTCCAACCAGCGGTTTCATTTGCTTCGTTAATAACAGGTGTGATTTGTTCTATTAAAGACTTATCGTTCAACCAACCAATATGTGATTTTCTATTAAGTTGATTACCGTCAGCAATTTTTGCTAACTCTAACTTTTTCTGGTCGCCTTGTTTTAATATATTATTACAAAACGATTCTGAAAAAGCATCTTCTTTAATAAAGTATGCCGAATCTAAAAACATTAAATAGCTCCACTAGTAAACTTTCTCCAATCAATGGCGTCTTTAATTAAAAAACCCCTATTACTTATCTGTCTAATAGTTCTATCTAAAAAGTCAACTGTTGTTTGTAGATAATCAACCTTTTGTTTTTGTCTTTGTAAATCTTCATCTGAATCTAAATATTTGTCAATATCAGTTTTTAATATTTTTAAATCAAATGGTTTTAAAGCATAAACTTCAGCGGGTGATTTACCTGTATAGTATTCCCACTTATCTCTTTTAAGTGTATTGTATTCTGTTTCTGCTCTACTTAACATTAACTTAAACTTAGTTAAGTATTTCATATATTTGTTGTGTAGTTGAGGTGTTTTAAGAGCTTCTAAATCAAGTTCTGTATCATTAATTTTTAAGTCTTTGTCAACCAATTCTTGTAATTGTTCTAAATCCATAATATCTCCATTATATCACAAAACCTTTAAATTGTAAAGGTTATTAAGATGTTGTTACTGAGGTTGTTGATGAACCTACGTTAGCAAAATCGTATATTTTATAATTAAATGTTACAGTTGCCGTTAGATAATCTACATCACCAGCTTGTTGGTCATAACTTAAACCAGTCAATGCTGTTGGAAATAAATCTCTAAATCTAACTTCAACTATAGGGTTGTTTTTACTTGTTAGTATTGATAGTGTAGCGTCTGAATAAGTTCCGCCTGCTTGTGTAGAACCATATTTTACTTTACCTGGTTCTGTAGAAACTGAATTTGTTGTACCAGGAAATCTATCATTACCTGCTGATGCTAAGTTTCTGTATTCATCATAACCTCTAGGAAATCCTAAACCTACTATCCAACCGTGTATCTCTTGGTAGTTTTCTAAGTTTTCATCTACCATAAAAGTCATTGTCAAAGTATCGTAAGTGATACTATCTCCAGGAAGTGGTATATCTCTAAATGGTGTAGGTTGTCTAACTGAACCTAATGATATTCCAGGTATGTTTACAGCAGTACAAAAGTATTCTACTTTAGGTAACTTAATTATACTAAACTTAAACTGTGTAGGACTAGCATAATCTTGGGCAGTTGGTTGTCTAGCAAGTGAATTAATTGTAGTCATAGAAGTATTTATATGCTAAAAAAAAGGGGAGGTTTTAACGCCTCCCCTTTTGTAAGTTGGTAATCCAACTGATATTACATTAAGTTAGAAACTTTAACTCGTCTGTAGTATCTGTTTGAATTTAAGTTACCAGCGTCATTAACCGCAGTAGCAGAACCAGAGATAGCTCCAGTTTGTGCGAATGGGTTAGCAACTAAGCCGTATCTTGTCTTAAATCCAATTTTTGGTTGGAATGTGTCTTGTCCAACAGCTCTTACCATTTGTAATGGCACGTATGGGCAGTAGAATATACCAGCATCATACGGAGATGTACCTTTGTATCCAACAACGAAATACTGGCTAGCAGTATTGTTTGCTGAATATGGATCAATGTACACTTTAAATCTACCGTTTAATACACCAGCAAATGTGTTGCCTGTGTCGTCAACGTTTAGACTGTTGTTAAGAGCAGGAGTGTAGTCAAGTACACCAGCCATTTGTAAAGCAGACGCAACGTCTGATGAACAGATGATGATGTTACCTTTTCCTCTACGTGTTCTTTGAGCGATAGCGTTAGCTTCTCTCTCAACTTGGAACATAAGACCTTTAAATCTCTCAACTGACCATCTACCGTTAGAGTCTGTATCTAAATCAAATACACCTTCAGTAGTTGTGTTGACTGTTCCTGTATTAGCAGAAGCACCTTTTTCAGCAACTGAATAGATTGTTCTAACTACTTCTCTATTGATTTCAGCTAAGATTTCAGCAGATAGGATGTTAGCCAATTCAGTTTCAGCGTCTAAGCCGTGAATAGCTTTAAGGTCTTGTGCTAATTCCATAGTGTACTCAGCCTTTAAAGCTCTGCTTCTAGCAGTCACAGTTGATTTCTCAATTGAGAACGCCATTTCAGCAAAAGCATTATTGCCTGAATCACCTAGAGCTTCAGCAGTAGCTGTAGCCATACCAGTACCAGTTGTGTAAGCACCAGCAGGTGAATCGTTAAGTACAGCAGGATTAGTTCCTGACTGAGCAGATGAACCTTCACCACCTACACCAGGTAGTGTTGAGTCACCAGCAGCATTTCTACTAGAAAAATCAGTATCAGCTTCGTTAAATAATGCCTCAGCACCAGTTTGTGAAGTGTATCTGCTTCTCATAGCAAAAATTAGACCAGTTGGACCAGTCATTGGTTGTACGCCAGCAATATCGTAAGCGATAAGGTTTGGCATTGCTCTTCTAACTAAAGAAATTAGGATTGGATCCCAATTTGAGATAGAAGAACCAGTAGCATTTGTTGGAGCAGCTTCATTTAAAAAAGCAGCATCCTCTTTTAGTGCTCTCTCTTGGTTCTCAAGGATAACACTTGTAACGGCACGTCTGTATGAATCCGTGATCTTTGGAAGATCAGCGTGTTCTAAGACTGGCTGCCATTTTTTTTCGTAAGTTTCAGATAAGTACATATCTTTCTCTCTCCTCTATTATTTTGACAACTTAATGTCTTTTGTTTTTGTAATAGCGGCGGTATAAGCAGCCATCGCTTCTGACAAATCAACGTTTGTTGTTTCTTCGCCTACCGCTACATTATCAATGTCATTCTCTTGTTTGACTTCTTTTTTACCAAAGTAAGATTCTTTAATAGTTTCTACTTTAGTTTTGAACTCTTTAGAATTTGAAAACTCAACTTCTTCAGCAAGTTTGTTAAACTTTTCTTTTTGAGTATCTGTTAAATCAGCAGATGCCTCATCAATGATGTCTTGTTTTACCAATTCACCATTTTCTTTATTCAGTTCAACATTCTTTTCAATCTGTTCGTTAAGTTTTTTCTCTAAGTCTTCAATTTTAGAAGCTTGATCTTCGAGCACATTATATTTTTCATCTGGAACGTCAATGTAGTGATCTTCAAATAATTTTTTCAAACCACTAATGAAGTCCTCAGCAATTTCTCCCTTAATGCCTCGCTCAACAGCAAGAGTGTTTTCTTTCATCCATTCTTCTACTACGTAGGATAGATAAGAGTCAACTTTCTCTACTAATTCAGCTTTAGCACTTTCGGATTCTTCTTTAAGCTTTTGCTCATAGCCTGCGTTCATCTTTTTCTTCATTTCTGAAACTTTTGATTTCAGAGCAGCTTCAAAGATTGTAGCAGCTTTTGACTTAAATTCCTCAGAAAGACCTTCGTCAGCAGTTAAAGCCTCAACGTCAGCAGAAACATCAATTGTTTCATCTTCTTCGTTTACTACTTCTTCTTTGACTTCGTCTTCTTTGATTTCTTCGGAACCATTGTCAACAGCAGTTTCGTCTTCCTCTTTAAGTTTTGGCATTGCGTCAGCACTACCTTGACTTTTTTGTTGAGGATCGCCAGAAACTTGCTTAGTTTTTTTCGTTGCGTCTGGATTGCTGTCTGTTGGTTTTACAACAGCAGGACCTAAATCTTCTGCCTCGTTTGACAATTTAGAAGGTTCAGCCGCTACAGCATTTTTCTTAGGAGCATCTGCTTGAGGGTTAGCAGCGTTTGCTTCGCTAACTTCTTTAACAGCTTCCTGTTCCAACGCCTCGATGTTTTTTTCTGTTTCGGCCATTAGAAATCTCCTTATTAAAATAACTAGTTATTTCGTTTTTTGTTAATAATATTTATAAAATTAAAGTTTTTTAAGAAACGATTCAAACACTTTTAGCTTAGTTTCTTCTAAAGCTCTTTGTTTCGCCTCTCTCACTTGTCGCTTCCAGGCTTGTATGTCTTTCTCTACGAGAACGCCATTTTCCCAAACCCACTCCCTCGATTCCATAATGCCTTCAACGAAAGCATCAGGTGCCGACGGATCAGCAACTATATCAGCGGCAGTAGCTAAGTAAAAGTCATCTTTTACGTAGTTCGCACCGTTTCTTTGAAGTAATGAACCCATACCTCGACTTGAAACACCCAATTGAGCGCCCTCATCTATAAGACCTTTTACAATCTTACCATATGGAGTATCCATTATCTTCGCTTCACCAACAAAGTTATTGCCATCTGGTGATAACTTAGTAATCATATGTGATACTCTTTCTAAGTTAACAGTTGGACCATCTGGATGTCCCAACTCGCCAAAAGCACGTTTTTTATTGATAAACTCTCTATTGTATCTATTCACTTCCTTTTCCAAAATCTCTTTTGGATAAACTCTTCCATTTCTATTTTTTACATTTGACTGTAAAAAGATACCTCTAATTTTATAATTCTTTTTGCCGTTTGTTTCTTCAACTAGATATTCGGCGTTAGATACTTCTTCGGAAATTAGTTTCATTTTTTCTCTCTTATTGTACTACTATTTATAAGTTTTTTGTCTTAAAACCTTAAAAATATTAACTTCTTGGTGAACCTACAGCACTTGCGTGTCCATCAGCGATAGTTACTAAATCTTCGGGTGCTTTTTCAATGATAACTGTATCTCCAGCAGCGTGTAAATATACTTGTCCTACAACTGTACTATCAGAACCTTTTACAGTCACAGTTTGTGTTGCGCCTGTAGCAGTAATTCTAACAAATTGGGCTCTACCAATATTGTCGTCTGACGGATTATTTACGACACTACCTTTTACGATAAATGTTTGTGCCATTTTATTTTTCTCCTAATTGTTCTTCTAATTCTCTATCAAAGTATTCTTCAATAGATTTAATACTAATATTATGAAATTTTGCTACTTCTTCAATAGCACGATCAAATTTAGTTACAATATAACCTGATTCTTTTTCAATCAGTTTATATACATCATTAATAGCTTCTTTCATCACAGGCGATAAATTTTTATATGCCTTTGAATTAAAAGTTTCTGTTTTCAAATTATTAAGCATTGTCATTGGTCAAATCTATATCTGCTTGTCCATCTTTGTTTAAAGTTGGCGAAACTGAACCATCTTGGTTAAAAGTACCTGCGTCAGCAATCACTGGTTTAGGATCACTAAATGCTTGTGCTTCAGGATTTAAAGTTGTTTGACCTGGTGTTTGAGTTTCATTTGTTCCATTAAACAAAGAACCAGCCAATTCTTTTCTTCTAACATCTAAAGCATCACCTACTTTTGCTCTTAAAGCATCTTTAAAAGCTTCTCCAGCATCGGCATTATTACCATCTGCTAATTTGTCTATAAAGTTTTTTACTTCTTCACTCATTATTCATCTCCTATTGTCTGTGTTTCAGGTGAAGATATAATACCATCATCAATTTCTTTTTTGATTTGTTTATCAATATCTTCAATTTCTTTATCTGATTGTCTAAGTATATTTTTTCTAACATACTGTACACTATAAAACTTACCAATAAAATCTCTTACTTCATTAGCAAGTTGTATTCTTTCTCTCATCATTTCTGCCTGTTTTAATTCAGCAAAATGACCGTCTTGTAAGAAATCGTATTTTACAAAATCTCTAATTTGATGCCATTCTTCTTCAGCAATTACACCTTTTAATACTAATTGTGTTCTTAAAATATCACTAAAAAGTTCAGTAAATTTCTTTCTTAATCTTTGAACAAATTTAGTAAACTTTAATTCATCTCTTGTAATTTCTGTTGAACGACCTAAGTTAAATCCTGTAGATGACTCTAAACGACTTACTGGTACATTCAAAGAACGATATAATTTCTTTTGGAAATATTCTATATCTGTAATTTCTCCTAAGTTTTGACCACCAGGCAAAGTTGTAATATCAGTGCCTCTTCCACCTTCTCTACTCGGTAACCAAAAATCTTCCAACATTGACATATAGTTTCTGTCATCTCTTATTTCTCCTGTTGAAGCATCATAGACAAGTTTATTTCTATATCTTGCCATTACATCACGTAGATATTGTTCAGCCTTTACTTTAGGCAAGTTACCTACGTCAATTTTAAATATTCTTCTTTCAGGTGCTCTAGCAATTCTGTAAATAACAGCAGCATCTTCAATCATTCTTAATTGATTGACAGGTTTAATTGCCTTGTGTAAGTATGATAAAACTATATTTTTATTTTGATCTATTAGACCTGACGGACAAAAAGCAATTGTATCAGGAGCGATTTTTATACCACCACCTGAAGTTTGTCCAGCAACACCTTTTTCATTGAACATATAATATTCAACATACTCATCTACTACAGATAGCATATTAGGTGTAGCACCTTCTGGTCTTCTTTTTCTTACTTCTCTAATCTTTTTAATTTTACGTGGGTCGATATACTTTAATTCAGTAATACCGTTTTTAGTGTTTTCTCTATCAATAATTTTTTGATAGTAGATACGACCATCAACATACCATCTACGAAAAATGTCGTGTCCTTTTGTATTAAAGTTCATTAACTCTAATACAGTTTCAAATTCGTCTTCTATTTTTCTTCTTACATCTTTACCGTAAGGCAAGTGATCTAGTAATAACCTTACTGGTTGTTTTAGTTCGTTTGCTACGATAGCTTCGTTAACTATATCTTCTACTGCCATATCACATTCTGGATGTAAGGCAATTTCTCTATATCGTCTAATAAGATCCGCTTCACTTTTAGCAGTACCTTCCATATCAAGGTACTGACCAAAATAACCGCCAGCGGCGACGGTTTGTGTACCGTCATCCGCTTGCGTTGTTGTAAAGCTTTGTTTTGGATCGGATTGCTTTCTAGCTCTTGTAATCGAAAATCCAAATAATTCAGCCATAATTTAATACTCCTGTACTACTACTTATATACGAATTAAGTAGTCGTATTTGATTCAAAATATTGATACTCAAAAATCACATCAAAGTCTTCTACAGCATCATTTGTACCGTAATCTAAAGGTATTTCCGCTATTGATGTAGGGTAAGCACCTCTTAATGTATAAGACTTAATTGTATTTCCGTTTCTATCTAATTGGTCAACAAAAGCATCAACTTGATAGTCAACAGGATTTGTTAATCCTTCTGCGTCTGACATATTGTTGATACCGTTTTGCCATCTTTCGAAAGCATTTCTTAACTTAAAGTTTGTATCGTTAAGAACAGTTATTGTCCAAGCAGCAAACGTTCTATCACCAGCAATTTTAACAGCTCTTCCTCTAAAATTGACATTGATGTTTCCTACTGTCATAGCAGGTAAAGCTGCCGCTGTACATAGAAACGCTAGGTCTTCTATTTCGCCACCAACTTGTGCGTAACCAGGAAAAGGCATTACTACCTTAAACTGATTATTTCTAGCGCCACCGCCAGCAAGTTTAGCTTTGAAGTCATTTATATTTGCCATTTTTTTATTTCTCCTTCTCTACTATTAACCTGCGACTTCTTCAAAAGAAACGCCAGTTCTTGTAGCGATAAATTGAAGTGTAATGAAATTAATGCTTCTAGCAGGTTTAACATATATTTGTGCTACAAACTCATTTCTATCAATTACTTCGCCTGTGTTGTTAGTTTCATCACATACTACTAAAAAGTCTGTGATACCTCTTCGACCTTGTACTTCTCTTAGGAAAGGTTCTACAATGTTTCTAAAGTTAGCTCTTGTAAATTCATCATTGAATTCAAAAAGTTGGAATTTAGAAGCAGTTG
>Ga0208019_1001737_pt1 | contig 11332 bp, 11 predicted proteins | sample CB_VirMetaG_5_FD_184540 | JGI IMG/M metagenome (GOLD analysis project Ga0208019, IMG submission 184540) | Freshwater to marine saline gradient viral communities from Chesapeake Bay - CB_1508_1D Viral MetaG (SPAdes) (version 4) | ecosystem: Environmental > Aquatic > Marine > Coastal | place: USA... | reverse complement strand
CTGGTGGGGCAGGTCGTTGGACCACAGCCACACCACCGGGGCGCGCGCGGGCAGGGCGTCGAGCAGCGCCCCGGCCTGAGCCGCCCACATCTTCGGGGGACGCTGGCTGTTGAAGTCGTTGGTGCCGAGCGACACCACGAAGGCGTCCCCGGCATCGGCCAGCGCCGCGAGCTGCGCCCGGTGCTGTGCCTCGTGGTCCAGCGGCGGCATCGCAGACCCGCGCCCCCACCGCCCGAACACCGCACCACGACCGGGGCAGTCCAGCCCCGACGCGCGCATCCAGTTGGCGACGGTCGAGCCACCCACGCCGATGGCCTCAGCCCTCAGCCCAGCGTCACGCAGCAGCGGCAGCAGCGCACGGGACAGCGCCCCGTCGCCAGCCGCCGCCCCGCCGACGAGGCTGTCACCGAGGACGACGCAGCGCATCACGCACCCCCGAGGTGATCACGGATCCGGCGCAGGACGGTGGACTTGCGCCCGGCGTCGTCGATCCCGAGGTCGCGAGCCACGGCGCGCAGGTCGTCGGCCAGCAGGGACGGGTCATCGAGGGGCAGACCGGCGCGCACCTCCAGGCGGGTCGCGCCCGTCAGCGCCAGGGTCATCGTCGCCGGGGCGCGCAGGTAGACCGCCCGCCTGCACGGCTCGCCCGCCAGGGTGGCCTCGGCGGCGTCGGTGTCGATCAGCGCCACGCCAGCAGGCCAGCGCGCCTTGATCTTGCGCGGGCAGCCGAGGTCGATGGTGTTGGGGTAGGACAGTCGCATGGTCATCCTCACGTCAGAGCGATCCAGTGGAACTCCTCGATGGACCCTGCCGACACGCCGCCCGCGCCACCGCCGACGTTCGAGGCGTTGTAGCTCAGCAGCGAGATCGCGCCGCTGATGATCTGGGACCGCTGCGCTGCGATGTGCTCGCCCGTCTCCAGGCACCACAGGTGCGTGTTGGCGTCGTTGTCGGTGCCATCGAAGACAGCAAAGATCGTGCGCGGATCGCCACCGACGCCCTGCGTGATCAGACCGCCGCCGTCCTGCGCAGACCCATCCCACAGGCGGCTGCGCCCATCAGCAGGCGAGGCGGTCTGCTCGAAGCGCGCGTAATGGCTCGCGCCGCAGGGGACGTACAGGGGCCACCCGCTGTCGGAGGTGTTCACGTCGGTGAGGGTCTGCCTGAGCACGACGAGCGAGCGCGTCGGCACCGCCGTCGGCGTGAACTGCGGGTTGGCGTTGGACCCCGCCGTGGTCCCGCTGGTGAAGGTCGCCGCACTCCCTCCGACCTTGCTGAACACCCCGGTGGCTCCGAGCGAGAGCACCCACCCCCGATCCGTCAGGTCGTTGTCGGTGTCCTCGTCGTCAGCCAGGGTCCACTCGGCGTTGCCGCTGGCGTTGGCGACGTAGGCGTCGATGAGGTCGTACAGCGCAGCAGGCACGAGCACGCCCTGTGTCCCGGTGGGGACGTAGAAGCGGAACGCCGCGCCGGTCTGGCTGTCCTCGTACCAGTCGCCCTCAGACGCGCCAGCACGGGCAGCGGCAAGGATCGTGTCGTATCCAGCGCCAGCAGTGGGGGCAGCAGCGGCAGCGTAGCCGGGGAACCGTCCGAGCAGGCTCATGGTTCCCTCCTACCACTCGGAGACGAGGAGCGTCTTGCTGCTGCCGCTGGCCGTGATGACGCGGATCTCGCCGTCGGGCACCTCGGGGCCGTCCATGATCCAGTTCTCGTCGGGGCCGAGCTTCAGCCCGTTGCTCGACGTGACCTCCGTGGTGTCGGCGCTGGAGGTCTTGCGCACGAGCAGGTACAGGTCAACGTCGGACTTGTTCTGGAGCGCGAAGCCTCGGCGGTTGCCGTTGGCTTCGAGCGCCTGCCCAGCGGTGTTGGAGCACGAGATCGTGGTCCAGGTGGTGATCGACTTTGCCATTGAAGGAACTCCCTGTTGCTGTCCGTGGACAATGTAGGGCGGGATGCCGCCCGGTGCAAGTTGGCGGGCCTCAGCCCATGTACTCACTGATCCAGACGCCGCAGGCCAGCGTCCAGATCGACATCTGCGTCAGGCTCTCGCCTGCGGCGTTGGTGCCGAAGCCCTTGAGGCGCAGCCTGACGTTGCGCGGCGGCGTCGGGGTGGCGTCGTCCACGTCGTAGACCAGCAGCGTCAGGGCGTCGCGCACCGTGGTGTCCTGCCCTGCTCGCGGGTCGATCTCGTCGATGTCCAGCGCCCCCTTGAGGTATTGGAAGTCCTCGATGCCAGTGCCGACGTTCATCAAGTTGGCGTCGGCGGTGCGCCGCGCCGGGATGTGCGAGGTCTTGACGGACTGGAGGGCGGGGATTGAGGCGTATCCCGTGATGGTCGTGGTGTCGGTGTTCGTGTTCCACGCGCCGCCAGAAAAGCTGTCATTGCGCGCCGAGAAGGTCAGCCCGAGGTCGCTCTCCCTGGAGTAGCCCATCGCCATCACCAGCAGCGCCACGGTCATCACGCTCCGGGTGTGGGTGGTCGAGCCGTCCTGGTCCAGCGTCGCGTCGAGGCCCCGACTGATTGTGCATCCGACATCGTGCAGGGTCGCGTCGTCGTAGTCCACCATCGACCCCCACAGGTTCTTGACGTTGCCGCTGCCGTCCACGTCATCGGGGTCGTATGACGCCCGGTGGCACAGCGTGCGGGTGCGCCTCAAGTACTGCTCGCGCTGCCTGACATAGATCCGCTTGATGGCAGCAGCAGCAGGCGGCAGCCCGGGGCGCAGCAAGTCCTTGAGGTCTTGGAGGTCCACCGTGTCGGTGCAGTAGATGCGCCAGGACAGGATCTCGATCTGCCCGATGACGGTGTTGCGCACCTGATAGTTGCCCGTGGCCCAGCTGCTCAGGATGTCCTCGTTGGCGTAGTGCGGCCAGACGTAGGCTTCGGAGTTGCCCGAGTCCCACCACGCCACGGTGCGGGTGTCGGGGAAGTCGTCAGGCCCGGTGGGCGACCCGGCAGCAGGGTTGATGAAATCGATCTTCCATCGCTTGCCCGAGGTCCACGTCAGGCCCCCCAGCCCGGTGAGCTTGCTGCGCCCCTGGAAGATGGTCCCCGACTTGCTCACCGTCGAGGTGGTCGCGCTGCTGTTGGACTTGACCAGCAGAATCCAGGCCACGATCTGCCCCTGGTAGTCCTCGACGTCCACGCTGGTCAGGCTGTCGGTCGCAGCCGCCGTGACCCCGATGGCCGTGTCCGGATCGCGCATCGTCAGCCTGCGGCTCCCCTGCAGCGGCAGCAGCGCCAGGCCCACATTGACCCCGGCATCCCGCACGATTGACCGAAGATCGCAGGAGTACGTCTTCTCGCCCTTGAGGATGCGCGAGATCCCGAGGACGTACCCCGTGGTCTTGTGGCTCGCCAGGATGGGACGCCCCTGCACCGGGAAGAAAGAGGACAGCCGCTGCACGCGGTCCTCGTGCGCCGCAAGGAGTTGGTCCACGATCCGGTGCAGCAGGAAGGCGTCATAGGGTTCGTCGCCGTCCAGGGCTGCATCATCGAGCGCCAGGAACTCGGGGCTGCCGAAGTCGGAGGTGTCCGAGGCGTCCTCCAGCACGGTCACCCCGTAGATGTTGCCGGGGTTGGTGCTGGACTGACGGGCCGAGACGACCACCTGAATGTCCCGGCCTGCCGCGCTGGCGTCGAGCGCGATGCTGGACAGGGTGCGGGTCGCCCCCACGGAGGCGCTGCCGCTGGTGATTGAGGTGCCCCCGTTGTCGTACACCGTGATGAGCACGTCGGACTCGTCGTGGTCCACGAGGAAGGTCAGCGGGCCTCGGTTCGCGCCCAGGTAGAGGATCCAGTCGGCGACGTCCTCGCGGGGGTCGCCGCTGGCCACGGTGGTGACGTGGAAGGGTGCGCCCGTCGCCGTGGTGTCGCCCCAGGTGAACAAGCCCCCCTGCTGCCTCATGTTGTCGGTCCACAGGAACGTGGCGTTGCCAGCCAGGGCGCGCGTCTCATCCTGCCCGTCAGCCGTCGCGCCGCCGCCGATGGGGCGCGGCTGCTGGATCTGGGTTGCGCCCGTCTCGTCAGCCAGTGGACCGATGCTCTCGAAGTTGGCCGGGTTGATCGTCGTCATGCCTTCCCCTATGCGGTGACGTATTCGTTGGCCGGGTCGGTGCCGCCGAGCAGGTTGTCAGCGTCCGAGATGAACGCCCACGCTGCCCGCTGCGAAGTGGTGGCTGTGCCGTACTCGGCCACCCTGAGCACGTCAGTTGCCACGGGCGTCACCCCACAGCCGGTGATGGTGATGTCGTTGCCCGAGACCGCCGAGACGGTCACGTCGGCATCCCTGATCACCCCGTACTTCGTGACGAGCTGCGCCTTGTCGTTGACGGCGAAGCCCGAGGCGTCGGCGGTCAGCGCGGGGCCATCGGTCGAGGTGTACTGGTTCGCTGCCACCGTCAGCGTGAACTCGCCCGCGCCCCCTGCGGCCACCGATGCCACCTTGGCGGATGGGGCGATGAACCGCACGGAGTCATAGATCTCCCCGACGTGCCACACCCGCAGGCCGATCTGCCAGCCGGTGTCGTCGAGGACTTCGCGCCGCGCCACCACGAGACACAGCGCTGCCGTGACGCCCTGCGCGCCGCTGGACAGGATCTTGTCGTGCGTGACCTGCACCACGTCGCCGGGCCAGAAGTCGGCAGTGCGCAGGCACGAGAGCGACCACTCGGAGATCGGGTCGTGGTAGCGCGCAACGAAGTCCTGCGCGATGACCGTTGCCGTGGGGCGGTCGGTCCACGCCCCGGCGTCGATCTCCAGGCGGTCGTGCTCGCCCCTCGGCTGGCGCTTGTACTTGATGACGTCGGTGGCGTTGAGGGCGTCAGGCTCAACGCCGGGGCGCGCGTTGTAGGTCAGCGCCACCTGATCCACGGCATCCTCGATGCGCCGGTCCATCTCCAGGTCGTCGACGGAGAGGATCTGCGATTGCGCAATGGCGTTGGTGACGCCGTAGACCTGCGCGTCGGAGATCGACGCGATGCCGATCTTGCCGCCGCTGCGCTGGATGAACGCAGACCCCAGGGGTTTGAGGATGCGCTCCGTGATGGCGTCGTACAGGGACACCGGCTCGGGTCCGTCAGCTCCCAGGTGGAAGGAATCCATATCGGGCTGCCGCCGCCCCCATGCCTCGATCTGGTCGACGTCCACCAGCGCAGCGGGCACCGCGCCAGCGATGACGCCGACGCCCGTGTCATAGGTCGGGTCGTTGGCTCCGGGGCTGCCCCCGTTGTCGGTGGACAGCAGCAGCTGGAGGATCAACTCGCCGGGGTTCTGGCGCAGGGGCAGGGTGTTGGTCGAGGCGGAAGCGGCGTTGCTTGGCGCGCTCGGGTGCGTGGTGAAGAACTCGCGCAGCGCCGGGAATTCCCACGTCTCCAGCAGGTCGCCCAGCGGCACGTTCATAAACGGGTTGTCGATGGACCCGATGGCTCCGAGCACCGTTTCGCCCGCAACCGTCGTGGTGTCGGCGGTGATGAAGCGCCCGATGCCGTCGCGCTCGTCGACCACCAGGAACTCGCGGAACCCCGACCCGCCCGCGTAGTAGCCATCCGGCAGGCGTTCGTCGTACTCGGGGCGCTCGCCAAGGTAGGCAGCGGGCAGCCTCCACGGGTCGCGGTAGATCCTCGTCGACTTGATCAACGCCACGGCGTGGTCCACCTCCAGGGTGATCACGCCGCCCCCCCGCGAGTAGATCCGGCGCAGGACGCCCTGCGTCACCACTTCTTCGTCGGTCTCGGTCGTGCTGGCCAGCGGGGTGCGGATCAACTGCACCAGCCGCCCGCTCAGCGTCGCCGGGTGCATCGAGGCGAACACCTCGCGGTCGTCCTCGTCGGTCGCCCCGTGCGCCACAGCCTGCGTCCCGAGCACCCCGCGTGTGCAGCCCGAATAGGTGTAGGGGCCAGCGCCGCTCTCAGTGCCGAGGTAGATGGCCTCGCGCTCAAGGTAGACCGTCCCGGTCAGGCCCGAGGTGTCGAGCACCACCGTCGTCGAGCTCGCAGTCAGAGAGCTCGACAGGCGCGCGGCAATCGACGGGCTGCCCCCGTAGAAGGTCGCGAGGGTCTGCGCGGTGCGGCGCAGTTCGAACGTCAGCGACCCAAAGGACGATTCGCCCCGGCGCGGGTCAAAACTGAACTCAACCTCGCGGGGCCAGCGCAGCAGCCCGTCGCGGTAGAGGTCGTCGACGTAGCCGAGGCTGCCCGCGTTGTCCAGCAGCGACACGCCCCAGCACCAGCGCCAGCGCCGGTCGGTGTAGGCAGTGGACTGGTCGCCAAGCCCCTCGATGCGGATGGCGTAGGTGTAGCGCGAGAAGGAGGTGGCCATCGGTCACACCTTGTTGCAGGTCAGCCGCAACGTGTAGCGCAGCGGTGCCATCGTCTCACGGGTCAGGGCCTCATTCAGCCGCGCAATCCAGCGGTCCTCGCCACCGGGGTTGATCGCCATATAGATGCTCGGAGACGCGCTGTCCCGGCTGTACCGGCACGACTGGCCATCCGACAGCGAGAGCCACTGCTGCCTGAAGGTGTCGAACGCCTGCTGGTCATCGCTGTACACTCCACCCCACGAGGTCGCCCACGCGCCGCTGTCCCGCTCGGCGTAGTCAGCCCAGATCATCGACGCCGGGATCTGCTGGATCTCAATCTCAACACGCTCGACGCCCCCGAAGTCATCGAGCGTCGCTGTGCCGTCGGGGCTTTCGGTGATCACCACAGCGTCATCGGTGGTCACCTCGCCCGCGATGGCCTGGAAGGTGTCAGCGCCCGAGTGCGCGATCCACAGCCCGTGCCCCATCTGCTGCGCGGTGACGGCGTTGGCAGTCGCGCCGTTGCTGGCCGTGGTGAAGCCGAACAGGTTGGAAAACGTCGTGCTCGAGAAGACCACGGTGTCGACGGTCTTGGCGTCGGCTGGGGTCCGGGTCAGCACGACGCGCCCCTGATAGTCGCCCGCAAGCTCCGTGGCAGCCCACGACCCACCGGCGTCGCCGCTCGACATCTCCTGCGCCAGATACGCCCATGCGTCCGTCGAGGGGTCCGTCGTGCGGTCTGTGTAGCGGATCGTGCTGCTGCTGCCGATGGTGATGGGGCCGGTCGTCGACAAGTCGGTGAAGTTGACGGTGACGGTGCCGTTGACGACGAACGGCAGGCAGAACTGCGGGCGTGTCAGCGAGTAGGTCACGGGTCTTCCTCTCCGTCAGGCTCAGGCGGCGTCGGCGCGGGGTCCGTGGTCTTGCGCGGCTTGAACGGCTGGACTGCTCCCTTGATCTCGTCGCCAGCGATGACGACGTCGATCTTGATGCTGCCCGGAGCGCCGCAGTGCGGGCAGCAGTCGTCAGTGTGCACTGTGAAAAAGCTGGTCAGGTCGATGGTCATGGGTGCCTCCTATGTCCGGGTGGCGAGGTTGCGGAAGCCGCCGCGCCTGGCCACATCGTCAATGAATCTGGTCACGGGCCGCTCGATCTCTTCCCCGAGGATCACCACCTTGAGGTTGGTGACGGACGGCTCCATGTCGCGCTCAGGGCGCATGAACCGCGAGGGGTCAACAGCAGCAGCGCCGCCACCCCTGCCCGAGCCACGCCCGCCCCCAGCGCCACCAGCCGCCACCGCACCGAGCGCCCCTGCGAGCACCTTGAGTCCGAGGCCAGCAGCGAACAAGCCGCCGCCCGCAGGCTGGAGGCCGGGGATGAACTGAAATCCGGTGCCCATCAGCAGGAACAGCGACCCGAACTGCGACGCCATATCCGCGATGGCCTGGAGCAGCGACTTGCCGAACTCCTCGAGCGACCCAGCCCCCACCAGGAACTCACCCATCGCCATACTCACGGCGTCGGCCAGCCCGATGAAACCGTTGATGGCAATGGACAGCCCGCCATCGGCCAGCTTGGCGAACTGCGCGTCCATGACCATCGCCTGCGCGTCCATCGCCTGCAACGCCTCCAGGTTGCGCTTGCCGATCTCCGCGAGTCCGTCCATCTCGCCGCTGTCGAGCAACGCCTGCGCCTGCGCCTTGAGCGGGGCCATGAACTTGACCTTGAAGCTCTCGCGCGCGCGCTCCATCATCAGGTCGAGGTCGTTGGCCAGCACCCCGACCAGCGCGGCGCTCTCCTCCTGCAGTTGCTTGGCTCGATCCGTCTTGGAGCGCCCACCACCGCCCCCGCCCCGGCGCGTCGCGGCCTCCACCGCGCGCGCAGCCTGGCGCTCGGCGGCGCGCAACTGCGCCTCTCCACCGGCATCGGCCCATCCCTTGAGGACGTTGCCGATGCCCCCAAGCCCGCCCGTCACCTTGCGCGGCAGGGCGTTGAAGAAGTCGAAGGCGGCATCGGTCGCAGCGCCAAAGGCGCTCACGAGGTCGTTGAGGCCGGACCCCACGTTCTTGAGCAGCGGCGGCACGGTCGCCCCGATCTCGGCAAGGACTTTCATGGCGGCGCTGAACAGGCCGAGCGCCGGGAAGGCGAGTTTCAGCCCCATGACCACGGCGTCAATGGCGATCTCAAGCCCGAACTGGTCCTGCGACAGCGACCGGATGCCGTCGTCCACGTCGTCGATGATCTTGTCGAGTCCGGCCATCGCGTCGGCCAGATCGGCGTGGCCAATCACCGCGCTGGCCACCGCCTTGTTGAGATCGTCAAAGCGGGACTCAAGGATCTTGAGCCGCCGCTGTGCCTCCTCGGACTCGTCCACCAGCAACTTGAGGCCGCGCCCGACGTAGGCAGCCATCGCAGCAAGGCCCGCGACAACCGCGCCGGTGACAGCGCCGATGGCCAGCCCGAGGGGGCCTGCCTGCGCTTTGGCGAGGCCCATCTCCGCTCCGAGGTCGGACAGCTTGACGTTGAAGCGGTCGAGCAGGCCGGGGTTGGTCTGCCGGTTCAACTCGCGCAGCGCAAGGGAGGCGCGTCTCGTCGGGTCGGAGATGTCCTCGATTGCGTTGGCGATCTCGACGCCGCGCTTGCCGAAGATGCGCAGGGTGTCGCCGGTCGCGTCCACAGCACCGCGCAGCCGGTCGAAGCCATCGGTGGTCTTCTCGATGGAGTCTGCCGCCTTGAGCATCGACTGCGACAGCCCCGCCCCGACGATCTTCTTGAAGTCGGCGGCGATCTGGTCGAGGCCCTTGACCTGCGCGTCCAGTACGATTGTTGGACCCATCACCTCAGTCATCGCTCACCTCCTGGCACGCTTGCGCTCGGCTTCCATCTTGCGCGACCTCTCGCCCGACAGCGCCCCGTGGTAGCAGGCCACCGCCTCCACGAGCCATGCCGGTTGGTCCATCGCGCCGCCCTCGACAATCGGACCCACGCTGCCGTCCTCGCGCAGCACGAGGCGCGCGAGCTGGAGCGCGAGCCGCATCCGGTGCGGTGCGCCCGCAATCAGTGCGCCCGCCGCATGGCTCTTGCCCTTGCTCCGGACCTGCACTGACGCGAGGCGCCTCAAGAATTTCCCGCAGCGTCACTCACGGTGTTGACGGCCACCACGTCAGTCACGATCTGGTTGAGGTCGCGCAGGGGCACCTCGGCGCGCAGCCACCGCTCCAGATCGTCGCCGGGGGCAGGCAGGGCGCACAGGCTCCAGTCGCCCCCCGTGCCCACGATCAGCGCCGCGATCTCAGCGGGCAGGTGGTCAGGCTCGATGGCCTGGAGGGTCGTCATCTCCCCGAAGGTGACAGCACGAACCTTGATGTGGGGGTGGCTGGCGCTCTCGAACTCGAAGTCGTCCGGCACGCGGTCGGCGTCCATCGGCAGGTAGACGGGTTCGGCCAGACGGCGCAGGTACTTGTTGCGGCTCTTGCTCATCGGTCCCTCCTCAGCCCCTCAGGGCGGTGTTGGTGGTGCTCCCACAATGGGAGCGGGTGATGTTGTGGGGGCGGCTTGCTGCTGCTGCCCCCCTGTCAGGATCAGTCGGTGTAGAACTGGAGGACGGCGATCCCCGGCGTGGTCAGCGCGCTGGCAGGGTCGAGCGCCAGGCCCTCGTTGGTCCCGGCGACGAACACCTGCGACGGCGACAGGCCAGCAGCGGGCGAGCCGTCCGAGTAGTCCGGGGCGTAGACGCAGCGCAGCTCCAGGTCGTAGGTGCGCCGCCCGTCCCCGTCCCCGAGGGTGATCCCGGTGATGGTGCCCTGGCTCAAGAACTGGAGGTGGTTGCCGCCCTCGTTGAGCGTGATGTTGACCTGCAGGACGGTCTTGGTGTTCTTGAGCGCGTACGGGTTGAACTCCGCCAGATCCGTCACCTCCAACGACAGCGACATCGTGGACGCCGCCGAGCGGTAGCCACGGATCCGCTTCACGCCGCCGAAGGGCTGCGCGCCGAGGTGGGCCTGCACGTCGAGGTTGCCCTCGAAGCCGAAGGCCAGCAGCGCAAGCCCGTTGCCGGGGCTGGCCAGCGACCCGCCGCCGTACAGGTTGGTGCCGTCGTAGATCTTGACGGTCGCGTTCATGAAGACCGCGCCCTCAGTGGCCGGGTAGGTCGGGGTAAGGCGACCAGCGCCAGCAGCAGCAAGCACGTCAGCGACCGCGCCGGTGGCGTCGAACCCCAGGCCCATCCCCTGCGCCGAGAGCACGCACCGCTGGCCAGCCTCCCACGACAGGGACGGCGAGAGCACGGTGCCTGCGCTGGTGCGCACCTGCCCCTCGTCGTCGACGTCGTTGTAGATCCGGTGCGCGAAGGTGCTGCCCTGCGCCCCGCAGTCGCGCAGCACGAACGTCACGCTCTTGGCAGCGTTGTCCACGCTGCCCGCGAACTGGCACGCGTGCAGGATGGGCTGGATCGACACGTCGGTCGTCGCCGGGGTGCCCGTCAGGGTGGGCAGGGCGATCTCCGTGGACAGCGAGACGTTGCAGACGGAACGGCCCATCGCGGAGATGAACCCAGGCCCCTGCGGGGACAGGCCCTCGCGGGGCAGTTCCTCCTCGTCGATCTCAATCTCGCACTCGTCCATGTAGAGAACCTGCGAGGCACCAAGCGACTCAGCGGTGCCGTAGGTGCCCTCAGCCTTGCCGAGAATGATGGTGCCCGCGCCTGTCGGGTAGAGCTCGTTGGCCATGTCGTGTCCCTCCTGCGCCTCTCGCGCGGTGGTGGTCTATCTGGTGGACTGCGCCTGGAGCCAGTCCGTGATTGCGTCTGCGTAGGCTTGCGCGATGGGCTGCGAGCGCGGCGACGGGATCTTGTCCCGCTGGTAGAACGCCTGCGCCAGCCGCGAGCCGTAGGTGATCTGCCCGTAGGGCGTGACGGTGTAGACGTGCGCCCGGTCGCGCCGGTTGAGCAGGCTTCGGCGCAGCGCCCCGGAGTCTATCGGGATCGACCCTTCCTGCGCGCGCATGTCCCTGATGATGGCGTCGTGGACAGCCTC
>Ga0208019_1001735_pt1 | contig 11342 bp, 24 predicted proteins | sample CB_VirMetaG_5_FD_184540 | JGI IMG/M metagenome (GOLD analysis project Ga0208019, IMG submission 184540) | Freshwater to marine saline gradient viral communities from Chesapeake Bay - CB_1508_1D Viral MetaG (SPAdes) (version 4) | ecosystem: Environmental > Aquatic > Marine > Coastal | place: USA... | reverse complement strand
TATTTCAATAGTAGATTAGCATACGCTGCCACCACTAAAAGAGTGAGGCAGAGTTGGTTGTACTTCATTCTTCAGCAAGACGCTGGAAGTAGGACAGTGCATCATCTTCATCTTCATCAGACTTAGAAGAACTCAGATTGCTGAGTTGAGCACTCAGGTCTTCAGGAAGTTCAGACTTCTGTGAACGTGAAGAGAAGTCGGGAGCATAAGAACCACGATCATTGTCTTCATCTTCAACTTCCTCATCCAAGCGAGGACGTGAAGTTTTCTGTCCAAGAACCATCTTCAGACGTGCTTCCAGTTGTTCGTAAGTCTTGAACTGGTCTGCAGCAGTCAGTGCAGTCAGTGAATACTCTTTCTTCCACAGGGCTTCCAGAGCATCATCATCGTCAAGAAGAGGTGCAGTGCGATCAAACTCCGAAGAATCATAGTTCCAATAACCTTGGACCTTCTTGATCTTCAGTTTGAAGTTAGCACCCTGCCAGAAGTCAAAGGGATTGATAGGAGTCTCATCCTCAAACTCAGGTTGCATGGATTCCATGATCTTATCAAAGATCTTCTTGCCATACTTAAACAGGAAAACCTTACCCTCATTCTGAGGATTTGCTTTGTCCTGAACAACATAGATGTTGCTGTAGTAAGACAGTTTACGCTTCTGCTTACGAACAGTATCCTTATCGGCATCACTGCCACTGTTCCACAGTTCACGATTGTATTCGCCAAGAGGATCCTTCTGACCAATCGTAGTCAGAGAGTTCTCAATGTACCAACCACCAGGACCTTGGAAGGCATGGGAGTACATCTTTGCCCAGGGAAGTTCTTCCCCTTCGGGTGCGGGCAGGAAACGGATGACGGCATAACCATTACCAGTCTTGTCCATTTCGGGTTTCCAGAGACGGTCATCACCGCCGCCACTGGTATTGTTCATCTTCTCAACTTCCTTAACCAGTTTGGAGGTCAGGGAACCAAGAGAAGATTGCTTCTTGAGATTTGCGAAAGACATAGGATTCGTTGTGTGTTGTACGTATTTGGCTTGTGTGTACTCCAGTATTCTACAGGTCGGAGTCAGACTTGTCAATCTGCTTCCTCATCACATCAAGCATCTTGGTCATGTTAGAAAAAATGACATTCATATCAACGTCAGAGGAAAGTCCCATCATTTGAGCAGAGTCAATAATATTCTGTTTCATCATCTTAGCTTCTGGATCATCAGACAAACTCAATCGAGTATAGAGAATCTTTTGCTTCTCTATCAGTTTTTCCAGAAGTCCAACATGAAAAAGTTTTTCTTCCTTATTCATTGTTGGAAATTTAAAGACGTTATGATAAACGTCTTCTTGTAGTTCACTAATTTCAGTCATCTCTGCGCGGACGACTTCTGAGTCAAAGAAACTCATTCTTCGGTAGACTCCTCCTCTTTAGTTGCTTCAGCAGCATTTGCCTGCTCAATTTGAGACAGTGCATCAATTGCACCAAGAACTTTCAGATATGTAGTACGGAGACTCTCCAGTTGTGTTTCAATTTCAACTCTCTGCTTTTGCAGATTCTCTAATACTTCAGAATTACTAAGTGCCATGAATGATCTCCTTCAAGATTTTTTTGTAGTGGAATACATCGATATTTAGGAATGGTGAATATTTTTTTATTCTCATGCTTACGGTTTCCCACACTGGGTCCTGTAATTTCTTGTCAAAATTATTCCCGAACAGGAATATTTTATCATATATCACCAAGGTTTCGGGGCTAATACTCCCGCTCAGGAACATCTTCAGAATAGGAGGATGACCCTTAGAGCAATCAAATATACTATCAAGTTTTTGATTCTCAAATAACTTTTCACTCTCTTCCTTAAAGATATAAGAGAGTGATTGGTTTCTTTTCTTCCATGCAGTGTATCTACCTTCACCTTCGCGTATCATTTCTCCTATCCAAAGCTTACTTGGATCAGTGCAGGTGATAAAGTTAGATACAAAAAACTCAATGACTTCTTGATCAGATTTATTGCGAGCAAGTTTCTCAAACCAAAAGCGATCTTTCCGTTTATAGAAAGACTGTACAGTCGCACGACTCTTGCCACAGTATTTGTGGTAATCATACTTATCCTTCGTGAAGTGATTCTTCAGCGAGAGATATTGTCTATAAGCATCGAAGGGCATCATCAAAAAGTAATATAGTCAATTTTTTGCCGGGATTTTTTTCGACCGAAAATGAATTAGATAGGCAATCTTGCTCTGGAACTTCTCTTCAAGAAGTTCAATTCCATTGCTTCGTATTTAATTTTTTCTTTGAGAGGTTTAGAAATAAGTTTGGGAACAGATTCTACATCGATATTTTGCTGCTCGCAAAAATGAATGATAGCATCAATGTAGTTCATGTCTTCATTGCGTTGCACTAAAGATTCAATCTCTTGTGCAAAACGAGACGGACAAAAGAACTTACTTTCTAACACTTTTTCTAATTCATTCTCCATCCGTTGACCTAAGATTGTGAGATACAAATTCCTTAATATATCGAACTAATAATTTAATATAATCCCCTTTGTTCCTTTTGTCAAATACTTTGACCTCACCACCAGGTGTGACCATCAGTGTAATAAGTTTTTTAACAGGAATACCAGTAAGTTCGTAGTAAGCAGAAGCATAGAACATTTCTTGAACGAAATAATTCTCCAACCACTTTTCAGGTTTAATTTTCTCTGAGGTTTTGAAATCAATGACTGCTAATTCTCCCTCATACTCTGCGATGCAGTCTACTCTTCCAGCTAACCCCAGGTATTCTGAGTAGAGGGTTCGTTCTATAGCGTGTATATTATTTATCTTGTCCAGATATGGTTTAGCATGATGAAACATAAACTGAGTTGCGGGTCGGAAGTTACTCCAATCCAACTCTTTGTTCTCAAGATATGCTTGGGCTGCTTCGTGAAAGTCAGTGCCCCTTGCAGTTGCCTTCTTAGTGATACGATTTGCTTCCTCAATACCAACCCTTTCTCTCCACTTGGCAAAGATCTCTCTGTTGTAGAAAGAGGTTACTGAGGTGATAGAAGGAACCCACTCTCCATTCGGAAGATTATAGAGACGGATACCATTCTTTTCTTTTTTGTTTAATTCAAGATCACCAAGATAATTGTGATGAATAAAATTCATTTGTATAGGAAACTAAAAGGACACTTGTTCATACCAGTCTTGGCAAACAATTTTTTTCTCCAACTCTTTTCTTCATGGTCAACAACTTTCTTTTGATTATAAGCATCAACCATTTCAGTGATCTTATCCTCATTCATTTCTTGTTTCATGATAATATCTGAGTCTAAGTTTGGAGAATAAAAGGAGACCCTGAAAAGAGGATCTCCTTTTTTTATCTTAACTGGTTTTGTCTCATCAACAATTGTAATGGCAAGACTCATTGCTCTTGACCAGTTAGAAAGATTAAACCAACCAGGTACAGCAATAAAGTTATTGTTGTATGATGTCATTGGATGATCATTAAATTCAAACCAAACATCATCTTCATGTGTCCAAAATAAAAACTTTGGAAACCTGAGTTGTATTACTGGTTGAGGAGAGAAGATATGTTCTTCATCATATTCCAGTAGCTCTGGTTGATTACAATAGATTGTACTCTGTCCGTCTTTCCTACCAACTCTAAGATTAAAGTCAATAGGAGACATGCCTACAAAAGTTCTGTCGTGTTTATGAGTAAAAGCAGGACATCTTTTGTAGACATATCTTTCGTCAATCAATTCAGATTGTTTTACTAACTTATCGTCAGGAGTAAACAAACTTGCATAACGAATAACGACGGACATTATAGATTCATTTCCAGTTTAGCAAGTAGGTATTCTTTAACAAGACCAGAGCGAACAATATCGTCCACTCCAAACTCAATAATATCAACCGATGGCATGACACGCAAGATCTTCATAAAATCTGCAATGCCATTCTTCTCAGCAGACTTAATAAGATCAGATTGTGTAGCATCACCACAGAACATAATCTTACTATTTTCACCTACCCTTGTGATTATACTATCAAGTTCGTGATAATTCAAGTTCTGGAATTCATCTACGATGATGATTGCATTATCCAGTGTAGTACCACGAATGAAACTTGTAGACCAAAAAGAAATTGTCCCCTGTGTTTTCAGATTTCCATACAGCATCTCAAAATCAGATTCAGTCGGAAGTTCGAACATGAACTTCACCATGTTCTTATAAGGAATCTGATAGAGAGAAGATTTATCCTCATGGTCTCCAGGTAAGAAACCGATCTCTCTGGTAGCCACAAGAGACCTGACGATGTAAATCTTCTCGTAAGGTGTCTTCATGTCAAAGACATCTCTGAGGGCATTGTAGAGGGTAATGAAGGTCTTTCCTGTACCAGCACAACCATATGCTACAAGGTTTTGATTGTTCTTGTAGCAACGGAAAAGTTCTTCTTGATTTTCTGTCAGAGGCTCGATGGTTTTCATCAAGTCTGAGTTAATTGGTTTCTTTCTTTTCATGGTTTTGTTGCTCATTCCAAATGGAACGATGGGGGACTGAGACTTTCTTTTTGCTGACATAAGTTTCAGATAGGGCGGACATTGGAACCTGGCATCTTCGATGCCTTTCGCAAGACATCGTTCCAGCCTGGGTGAGATTTCTTGAGTTTATCGTAAACCTCACCCACCTCTCCAAAGTTCGGCGCGTTTTCTGGCGTAAAATATCTTTCCCACTCTGGGTTATCTTCCTTCCACTGATCCCAATCGTGAACGCTCATCTTCACTTCTTTGGTTTCACCAGTCTCTTTGTGTCTTACTGGGTATGTTGCCATAAATTACCTATCCTTACAATTATTTATTAAACCCATTCCATTGCTTCAGCAACGGCAGGGAACTGTTCACAGAAGATTGCCTTTGCACCATTAGCAATATCCATGTGCTCCTTTTGAGTACCATGTCCAGAACGCAGATCAATATAATGGATCCATGAACGAACTGTACCGGTCATGTAGATTCTGGTGGGCGTGGCCAATGGGAGCACAAACCGAGCACACTCTTTTGCGATTCCCATATCAAGCATTGATTGATACAGAACCATTGCATCATCAAAATGCTTCTTCATTTTGATTTCAAATTCCTGTTGGACAAACGGGTCAACATCATCAATAGAATTCTGACGATTCTTGGTGTCTTGGCGGCGTAGTTCAGGTACAGGGATCGCCTCTGCGAGTAGGGAAGAATCAGCATAGCGTTGGGAAAATTCTTGATATGTGAAACTACGGTGCCGAAGAACTTGAGCGGCTATACCTCTGGTAGTATTGATCTCCAGAGTCATGCTTGCCTGCTCAAAGATACTCCAGTGCTGGTGCTTGATACAATACTTCAGCAAACCAGAGAAATTATCATTCTCTTGATTGGAAGGATTACTTACCCGAGCACAGTAAGCCATGTGCTTCTCTGCGTCAGGAGTAACGCTAATGAGTTTAGTCGGGGTATCCATCATCATCTCCGTCATAAAATACTTCGTCGTAATCTGTAATATGTGGTGCGATCTCTTCGTAACTTATCTTATAAGAATCCACATCAGAATAAACTTCTGACTTTAAACATTCCACTAAGGATTCTAAATTTTTTACGATTAATTTTAGTTTTTCTTTATCCATAAGAAAGAATACTTTCAACTAATTTTACACAAAAAAAGAGAGGTCGTCAAGACCCCTCTGATTTAAATAGATTTTCAAACCACTCGTCCAAATGAACGAGATAACATGACCAGTAATTGCAACCCCTATATGTTAATTGATAACATGCTGGAGGTCTGTTGTCTTTATCCATGTCATCATAATGATAGACATAGTTATCCATTTTTTACCCCTTTGATGTGCAGTAACCTGCAGCACAAAGTTGGGCGGCGTGTAGTTTAGATTCCTTGACTTGCTTTGCCTTGATGACAGAGAGCCAATTTGTTTTAACTACTTTCTTCATTTTGCAACCTCCACTTTTTCCTCATGCTTGCAACCACGATAGGTTTCAAGAACGGTGTGGGTTTCAACTTCTCTCTTAGCATGGGGATCGTAAGATACACCACGATAAGAAGTATCGTTGCTGTAAAGGTTAAGAAGATTCATCGGTTTACTCCAAAGAAATGAGATGGTTAATCCCGTTCCTTCGGGCGGCGTTTGCGTTCGCTATTTGCGAATAGCGAATGAACGATCCGTTCCGCGTCGTCCTACTTGCGTCCTATGTTAACACTTGGTTACACTCACCTGGCACTTTTGATCTAAGGTATCCGATTAGGTTCCTCTTGGCATAAAAGTCAAGGTTTGGATCCTGTTGGATTTCAATAGATTGTTTTAGCCACTCTTCACAAGACATGTGCCACCCGTAGGGTGAACTATCATCATGATGGGCAAGGGTGAATGCCAGCAATAGTGCTAACATGTGGATGAACGTGTGGTCATTATAGACCGTACAGTCTATATAGTCAAGTTTTTTTGTAACATGTGTTACAATTTTTAGATGTAATCAAACCATCCTGTCATGATATATTTTGTTTCGGTTTGACTTGTTATACCTCTATGACTGTGAGTAAAGTAAGCAGGCCATATTAACACATCACCTGTTCGCGGTTGAAATTTTTTCTTCTGATTAGGGAACTCAGTATATCCACCATCATGAACATTATTCAAATAAATCATCCATGCCAAAACACGGGCACTTTCTTCTTTACTATTTTCAGAATGCTCTGCAAAATAACCTTCACCAGGTAAGTATCTTTGTATTTTAAAAGTAGAACACACTCCCCATTCATCCATGATCATGCATGATGGATATGCTTCTTGATATTTTTTGACAGAAGAAATCAAGTGCTCACCAAACACTTGAAATATTTCTTCAGCAAGATCATCATGCAGATATGCCTCTGTACATTTTTTATACTCTGGATTTATTTTTCCACCACCAAACCTACCTTCTGTATGAAAGGTAGGATTATTTTCAAAGTCTCTAATAAGTCCTCTGCATATTTCTTCAGGGACTCTTGCTTCATCACATAATATAAAATCTTCTATCACCCAAGTATACCATTCTCGTTCATGTATTGAAGAGTCTCCTTCAGGCTACCGATGTGCTTGGCACCAATAGCAACTTGAGGATATTCTGCTTCCTTACCAAACTCCTGCTCGAATGCTCTTTGAGTAAAGTGGCAGTCAAGTTTGTACTCATGACACTCGCCACCAAGATGTTTGAGCAAGTCTCCTTCAGGCTACCGATGTGCTTGGCACCAATAGCAACTTGAGGATATTCTGCTTCCTTACCAAACTCTTGCTCGAATGCTCTTTGAGTAAAGTGGCAGTCAAGTTTGTATTCATGACACTCGCCACCAAGATGTTTGAGCAAAGAGGCAACTCTCTCACATTCTTGACTACCATTAGTATAGATTACGCATGTGTTATCAATCACGTTGCCTCCAGTCGTCAGGTTTATCTTGTTGAAACCAATCTACAATCTCATCAGCACTACCAAATCCTGTTCTATGATTAGATGGATCGGGATCACCCAAACCCATCTTGTTCATAAAATCATCCATACTACCTTCTACCATATCGGGATTGGCAGCTTGGCGTCTTGCTTTGTTCAACCAATCACGAGCAGTGGTATGGGATTTAGCAAGTTTCTCTGCCCATATCATATCCGATATAGACACTTCCTCACCTTGAATAATACTTCTACAGATCTCCTCAAGGCGAAGACGATATGCGGTAGATAACATTAGGTTTCTGACAGATAGTTTTCTAATTGATTGATCCTTTGAAACTCAGCATATGCTGCTTCCGAACGAACATGAAGGATATTACGAATATCTTCCACGATAAATGTCGGATCAATACCATCGTCTAAGTATTTATCAATAGCTTCCTTAAGATAGCGATAACGATGCCACTCTTGGCTATAAGGTTTATACATGATAAAGGTGATAGATACTCAGATCATAGTACGTTTCAGGATGGTTGTCAACTCAATGGTTTGCCATTCTTATCAACCAATCCAAGTTTTTTGATATGTGAGATATTTGATCTTTGACCCTTTTTAATTTTTTTGTACTCTTTAATAATACGATCAATTTCTCTCTGAGAGACTTTGATTTTCAATTCATTGTCATCATCAACAGAAACAAATCCGAGACCTGCCTTCTTTGTTTCATCAATTGAATCGACATAATCATTGATGTTCTCTTGGATTTCGTCTCGGATCAGAGAGTTAATTTGTTCTCTAAGATCTTCTTCATTCATTTTCTTTTCTTGTCTTTCTTTGGTTTTTCTCCCCAGAGTTTTGGGTTGACAGTTCCATATCCGAAACCAATCTTTTGCACAGCACCTTTTCCATACCTATCATAGTACATATCAAAAAGTTTAGAAGTCTTAGAGCATCTTGTCAAATCAACATACTCTACCCCATCAACAATATACCAAATCAATCTGGCATCGTTTGGGAAAGACTTATCATTAGCCGCCTCGATTGTTGTTTTTTCAAGGAGGATCTGACACCCGTAATCAGATGGCGTGATTTGTTTTGAGTCTGATCCAAATTCCGCCATTTCTTTTTCCTGATCTACGGCAACTGTCATGAACGACCACCCCATTGAATATCTGGATATGCCTGGGCGACCACTTCATAGGTTATTTTATATTTAGATTGCAGTGCCTTGTCCTTGACCAGACACAGAATCTTTGCTTCTTCTGGGTGAAGACCTTCAAGAATTTGAATGAACATCGTTTCTCTACGCAAAGAAGAGAGACTGTCATTACCACCTTTCACAAAATTATAAAGGTGCTTCCATTCACGACGGAGAGAAGTATGATCAGTTCCAACAGGAACTTCATTCTCTTTGTAAGGAACTTGACCTTCGGGAATCATAGAGATAACAGTGTCATCAAAGTTCCAGATAAAAAGTGCCTTCAAAGCATCGCTTTCATACTCTTGAAGAATTTCTACTTTCTTTGCTCTGGAACGTTGATTGCTTGCCAGTTCAAGAACCTCATGAATGAATGGGTTTGGTGGAAGTTTTACTTTACTCGTCGTCGTAGTCTTCGTCGGGCTCATAATCGTTTTCAAATCGTACTGCTAAAATTTCATCGGGGATAATGTTACCATTTTCATCAAACATCTCTGGATGAGTGTAAACTGGTTGAGTATTGTAGAAATGCTCTTTTGCTAACCATCCTACCACACCTCCCACAAAAAAGAACATAATTGAAACTAATGTTCCTATGGTCAGAGTTACTGCTAACATCTTTTTTTCTCCAGAGAGTTTATTTTTTTCTGATGTCCAGATAAAAGTTTAGATGAAATACAAACTCTCTGCGGAAGAGAGAGACCATCTTACCAAACTTTATCTGAAAAGTTTTGGGTGGATCTGGTTTCCTCCTCCTGTTCCGTAATAGTAACTCAACCCCACGATTAATGTGGGTTTCCTCATTATTTAGATTGTTTTTTGCGTCTTCCAGGTCTTCGGTCATGACTATACTTCTTTGCATCTTCAAGGATGCCATACAAATAATTTTTTATCTTTCTTGCTTGAGGTTTGGGAATGTGTCCATATCCCTCACGAAGTTGTTTATGAAAATTGTCACTTCCTCCCTCAATGTATTCATCAAGATCTGCTGTCAACTCATTGAGTTCAGCAGCTGTTGTGCTTTCAATGAAGGAATCTATTTCATTCTTTTTGACGTTTGATGATTTAAGATAATCATAAAACTTCAAATTCATTTGTCCCTCAAAGGCATAGTCAATTGCATGTTCAACAAGATCATAGATGTCGATGAGGTTTGTTTCCATTAGACCAGGTTTTGCTCTCGCAGATACTTTACAGTTTCGGTACAACCGCCGATGAGTGTGTCATCTTTAACAACTCTTGGAAAGGTAGAACCTTGCCCAAACTTATCATAAAACTCTTGACGGGTGTAATCCCTATTAAGTTTATATATGACATGCTTGAGTTCTGCTAACTGTAACACCTGTTCCACTTTTGTGCAATAGGGGCAGCCATCCTTCGAATATACGGTGAACATTACTTTTGAACCTCCTTCCAATCATTGTTAAAAATTTCCAGACCCTTGTCTGTAAGAATGTGATCATACATCTGATCAAATACTTTTGGTGGCATCGTTACAACGTCTGCACCATTATACCACGAACGTGTTGCTCTTTGTACGCTACGAATAGAAGCAGAAAGAACCTGAGTTTTTACTCCATGAATACGATACATCTCAGCAATGCCACGAACAACCTCCAGGCCTGCCACTGACTGGTCGTCTAAGCGTCCTACAAAGGGAGAAACATATGTTGCCCCTGCCTTTGCTGCAAGGACTGCCTGAGGGATGCTGAAGATGAGTGTGACGTTCACTTTGATTCCTTCATCAGAGAGTGCCTTACAGACTTGCAATCCTTCTCTGGTGCAAGGAACTTTAATGGTTGCGACATCACCGAACTTTTTGGCAAGACGATACCCTTCAGCATACATCTCTTCAAAGTTACCAACGACTTCCATGCTGATATCTTTAATACCAATATCTTTAATTTCCTGATAAACATCTTCAGGATTTTTACCACTCTTCATAATCAGAGTGGGATTTGTAGTGACACCATCAATCAATCCAGTATCAAAATACTTTTCAATCAATAGTGTATCTGCTGTATCCAGAAATATCTTCATTAAAAAAGAGGGGTATATTCCCCTCTAATTATATCATTTAGATTTTCTATTATCAACCGATGATGGTGGTTTCCAGTTTTTTGGTGCCCGAAACAAGTTCGGCCATGTATCCTGAATTATCTCAGCAGTTTTGTATGGTGTTTCTGTATTGATCATCCGAAATACATTACACTAAGAGTGAATACAACAAAGATAATAATCGTGAATATCATAAGACCTATGCCTGCCCAGGTAACCCAGTTGGGCATAGGTTCATATGGTCTGTTGTTAGACATCAAAGAGCATTACCCCTTGGAAGAACTTCCTCTGGGAATACAAAATTCTCATGTGGTTGGTCTACTGGAGCCATCCAGGCACGGAGTCCTTCATTGAGGAGGATGTTCTTCGTATAGAACGTTTCAAATTCAGGATCCTCTGCTGCTCTAACTTCCTGAGACACAAAGTCATAAGCACGAAGATTGAGTGCGAGACCGATGATACCAATAGAACTTGTCCAAAGTCCCATGACAGGAACGAAAAGCATAAAGAAGTGCAACCAACGCTTATTGCTGAAAGCAATACCAAAAATCTGAGACCAGAATCGGTTAGCAGTGACCATGGAATAAGTTTCCTCTTCCTGAGTCGGTTCAAATGCTTTGAAAGTGTTTGA
>Ga0208019_1001734_pt1 | contig 11347 bp, 17 predicted proteins | sample CB_VirMetaG_5_FD_184540 | JGI IMG/M metagenome (GOLD analysis project Ga0208019, IMG submission 184540) | Freshwater to marine saline gradient viral communities from Chesapeake Bay - CB_1508_1D Viral MetaG (SPAdes) (version 4) | ecosystem: Environmental > Aquatic > Marine > Coastal | place: USA... | reverse complement strand
ATCGTCGACACCGACCGCAAAACAGCCGACTACCTGACCGCCATCGGCAAGGCCCGCGCGCCCGAAAAAGCACCGGCCAAAGCCGACAGCAAAAAGGCCGACTAATGCCCGCCCAAACCGCCACCGACTACGCCAACATGCTCGCCGGCAGCGAATTCGCCACCGCCGTATACACGGCCGCGAACACCGAGCTATTCGGCATCTACTCGCGTGGCGCGGGGCAGGCGCTCGACGTCAACGACAGCCGCAGCCGGCTGTTACTCATCCGCGCCGACGCCGCCGGCGTCGCCATCGGCGACAGCCTGCGCATCGATGACGCCACCTGGACCGTGCGCGCCAAAGAGCCGGGCGATCGCGGCGTAACCCTCGTGCTCGAGGCACAATAATGCACCGCGCCGAATCCATCATGCAGGCCATCACCACCAACGTCACCGGCCTGACCACCACCGGCGCCAATGTCTACCGGGGTCGGGCGTACCCGGTCGCCGCCCTGCCGGCCCTGTCCGTATCGCAGGGCGCGCAGCAACGGCTCGACGACTACGAAACCATGCCGACCATCGCGCGCACGCTCGATGTCGACATCACCGCGCACGTCCAGCAGGTTGCCAACACGGAAACGACGTTAAACCAGATAGAAACAGAGATTTATTCAAGCCTGAAATCCAGCGCTAATTTAGGCCTGCCCTATGTGCTCGATATCGAGTGGCGATCGAGCGCCGCGCCCGATCAGGACGGTGAAAGCAGCGAGGTGCCGATAGCCAGCATGGTTATCACATTCGAGGTGCGATATGAGCACAGCGACAGCAGCACCGAATCATAAATTAACTGTACGCATCCAACAGAGGGGCATAAATGATGAGCCGAATCAAATTGAAACACCCTGACGCCGAGCACACCGTTACCGTGCCGGCATCACAGCAACAGCATTTTCAACGCATGGGCTGGTTACCGGTCGATGACGAAGAAGGCGCGAAAACCCCAAAACCGCAACCAGTAGAGGAACAGCAAAATGGCAAAAGTTAAAGGATCAGACGGCGTTGTAAAAATCGGCGCCGCAACCGTGGCAGGCGTGCGCAGCTTTACGCTAGACGAATCGATGACGCCCATCGATGACAGCGACCTGAACACGACAGAACTCACCTATGTAGCCGGCGACATCACCCGCACCGCGAGCGTCGAATGCTTCTGGGACAAATCCGACACCACCGGCCAGGAAGTGCTCGTCATTGGCGCCGAGGTCACTCTGGTGCTGGCACCGGAAGGCGCAGACGTTGGTTCGCGCACGCAAAGCATGACTGCATTCGTGACCGGCGTATCCCAGGCTAATGAAAAGCAGAACATGGTCACCAAAAACGTCACGTTCCAGGTCTCCGGTTTGGTAACGGTCGCGTAACATGGTCGACATCGCCGCCATCGGTCTAAAACACCTGTCTGACCAACTCAGCGGGAAAATGCATCACTGCATTGTCAGCGAGTGGATTGACCCGGAAACGGAGCAACCGGTCGAAATTTACTGGCGCCCGCTTACCGGTGCTGAGCAAAAACAGATCGAAGCCGGCGCCGGCCAGGTCGAGCGCATCGCACTGACTGTGAAGGTGCGCGCGCGCGACGCCGGTGGCCGCCTGCTGTTCGGCAACACAGGCCTGGCCAGCCTCATGCACGACTACGATTTCGACGTCATCCGCGCCATCGCCTACCTGATCACCGGTGACATCACCGACACCGACGACGCCGTCGAGGACGCGGTAAAGGAATGAAAACGGACGCAGGCCTATACCTCGCTTACGAATACGGACTGGCAACCGGCCAGCCCGCGTCCGCCGTGCTGCAACTGCCGGTTGCCGAATACACCACCGGGTTTTTGGCCTATCTCAGGATTAAGGCCGACATGATGGAGCGCTAAATGGTCGCCACAACGCACGAAACCCGCTTTTTGCTCAGCGCCAAAGACCGCACCGCCGTCGCGTTCAAAACCGCGAAAACAAACCTCGACGGCATCAAAAACGCCGTCACCGGCGTGCATGCGAAAATCCTCGGCCTGGCCGGTATCGGTGGCCTGGGCGCGCTGTTCTCGGGCATCGTCCGTACAAATGCCGAGATGCAGACCTTAAAAACCAGCCTAAAGACCGTCACCGGCAGCACCGAGGCCGCCGCAAAAGCGTTTACCGAGCTGGAGCAATTCGCCATCGAGACACCGTTCGACCTCAACGAATGGGTCGATGGTTTTATCAAAATGAAAGCGCTCGGCCTTGACCCAAGCCGGGAAGCGTTAACCGCATACGGCAACACAGCATCGGCAATGGGCAAAAGCCTCAATCAGATGATCGAAGCTGTCGCCGACGCCGCCACCGGCGAGTTCGAGCGCCTCAAGGAATTCGGCATACGCGCCAGCAAGGAAGGCGACCGCGTCAAGTTCACCTTTCAGGGCGTCACCACCACGGTCGGCAACAGCGCGGCCGAGATCACCCAGTATCTGCAAAGCATCGGGAACAACGAATTCGGCGGCGCTATGGATGAACAGGCGAAGACCTTGACCGCCAGTTTTTCTAACCTGCGCGGCGCATTCGCAAAACTAGCGGTATCTCTGGGTGAAGCCGGCCTCAACGACCTGGTGCGGGATTTGACCGTCAGCATCACCAACATGGCCAACAGCGTCAAACCGGATGACGTCAAACGGTTTTTTGATGAGGCCAAAAGCGGCGCTATGGCAGCCTATGACACCATCAACGGCATGCCGCACCTGGCCGAAATGGGCCTGATCGGTTTCGCCCTGTTCGGCAAAAAAGGCCTGGCGCTCGCCGCCGGCGTCAGTTTCCTGAGCGGAAAACTCGGTGAAGACATCGGCAAAGCCTGGGAAGAATGGAACCCCAGCCAGGTCGTGGCCGGATCTGGTGGATTCACCGGCAACGCAGGCGTTAACCCCATGCCCGGCTACCAGCTCGGCGATCTCAACCGTAGCAATGGGCGGTTACATTATCTCGACCTGCTCAAGGATATTGAGTCCCGATATGGCAGCAAGGACGATAAGGCCGCCAGCAAACTCGATCAGACAAACCAGCAACTGCGCGAGATGACCGATATTTTGCGCGACCAGCGCGTGGCAGTAGCGGGGTAACCTATGGCCATTAAATTCGACCTGAAAGACAGCGAAATAATCCGCACAATTAACGGCGTTGAGCTGACGCGCACGGCGCTGATCGATAATGTTACTGCTAGCGCCAGCGGCGCGCTGATCACCGCATTGAATCATGCCAGCGTGCCATCTATTGGTGACCCTCATCCAGACGATTCCACACTGGTTTGCGCCGACATTACCTGCCGCCCGGTGGCGTTCGAGAAATTCCGATTATCAATCAAATACGTCGAGGACAAAAATTTTAAACTCGGCATTGCCAATGCGCATGTAATGATCACGTCATCGGTAACCAGTGTCGATGTTCATACCGACAAACTGGGTGATCCGTTGGTTGCAGTTCATCAATACCCCGTAACGCTCGGTTTCACCGAGGTTCGCCAGGCATATACGGCAGAAATTGAGCAACCGCAAATAAACTACGAATACACCTATATCACAGACGTTAACCCGTATGCGATGCGCAACTATACCGGGTCGATCAATTCCGATTCATTCAACGGCCACGAACAAAAAACAGTCTTATGTTCGGCTGTCGATATCGAGGAACTATCAGCCGATTATTGGCGGGTACGCATGCGCTTTGTTTATACCCCGTCGACTTATCAATTTACCGCCACCATTCGCCCCTGGTATTCAACCACGGCGGTCGTTTCTGGGCCGATCGATCTATTGACTGGCACCGCCACATTTGACGTTTATCAAGAGTCGTCCTTCTCGACCCTTGGCCTGCCATCACTGACGCCGCCGCCATTACCATGAGCAATGATCGCATTATCAATCGATGGTCAACCGGGCACGCGATAACAGCCAGCCGGCTAAATAACATTGTCGACGCTGTCAACAAAAACACCCAGGGGCTGGCATCGCCCAGGCAAAAACCCGAATACAACGAAGACAAGGACCGACAAGACAACGGCCCGCAAGATCTGGGCGCGCAAAGCCAAACCTACAACGAAAAAAGCCGAACATTCACCACGGTCACCGTCACCGATTCGGCCGGCAACACCCACAGCATCGAGCAGATCGACTCGGTCACGTTCGAAGACGGCTATGGCAATGAACTGATTTTGAATTTTAGTAATCCATAATGGCGCATTTAGGGCCGTTTAAATTCATCAGTCCCTACGCCGCCGCGCTAACCGGCACATTAACCGCGTCCGTCACCGAGGCCGACATCGTCACCGGCGGCAAGACCCTGATCATCACCCTGACCGGCGCCACCTGGGCCGCCGCCGGCGCCCCATTCGACGCCGTCCGCCAGGCCATTATCGATGGTCTCGACAGCGCCGAGGCCGAGGCCACCGGCTGGGACGCCCTGGTGCGCCCAGCCATCGCCGTCACCGACGTCGTGCGCACATCCGACACCGTCGTCACCATCACGCTGCCCGCCGTCGCCACCTACGACATCACCGCCGACGAAACCATCACCGCCACCATCCCGGCCAGCGCCACCAGCGCCGCCGTGCCGATTGTGGCCGCGCCGACGGTGAGCATTGCAGCGGCAACCGCCGCCTATCAACTGCAAATCGTCGCCGTTCCAGATGATGTCACCCAGGCGCGCGGCATTTATATCGATGCAGATTACGAGGTCGACTGGGGCGATGGTGTTTTTGTGTCCTACCTGGCCGGCACCAACAGCGCCATACCGTCGGGCACCATCACCATCCGCAGCGCCGCCAGCCCTACAACATTCCGTTTTCAAACCTCGGGAGTAGCGCGCACCTGGACGTCGATAACCGTGTCCGTGGCTGACAGCATCACCTCGTTAAATAGCGCGTTTTCCGGTCAACTGTCGCCGGTCATAACCCTGCCCAGCCTGCCGCTGGTAGCCGCTGCCGTCAGCATGATGGCGAACAATACCGCCATCACGTCATTTAGCATGCCGGCCGCGCCGTTACTCACGACGCTGCAAACCGCGTTTTCTGGTTGCACCAACCTGGCGACGGTCGCGTTCTCGACCCTCGGCTCGTTGCTGAACATGACATCGACGTTCATGAACTGCTCTGCGCTAACAACGGTCGCATCGATGGACACCTCAACCGTCACCAATATGTCGCAGACATTCCGCAATTGCGGATTGATCACTGGCCCCGCGATGAATACGGCATCCGTCCAGCAATTTTTCCTGACGTTCTACAACTGCGCCAACCTGGTCAGCGTGCCGGCATACAGCACCGCCAGCGCCACCGATTTCCGTGCCATGTTTGCCGAATGTTCCAGTTTACGCTGCATCGCCGCACTGGATACCACGACCGTCGCCGGCACGACGATGAAGCAGCAAATGTTCTACGGTTGCCGCGTCCTGAAGCACCCGCTTGTTGTCGATGCGCTCGGCAACACCGAGGCCGGTCTGATGGTATCAGCTGCGGGTTATGCATACGTTAATAGCTCGCCCGGTGATTGCGCCGACTTCTACGCGACTGGCGGCCTGTTTGGTCTTTTCGATGCATCCGGCGAAGTCAAGCCGATCTATAGATACCCCGCCGGCACTGAACCGACCTCCCCGCCGGCTATCAGCTCAATCGTATTTCCCTGGGAAGACCAGGTGTTCACCGTTACAGCGTGGACCGATGGCGGTGGTGGATTCTACTCGGCAAAATTCGTTGGTTTTGAATCCCACCCTGATTTGCACCTGCAGTATGTATACTCACCTGGAATAGGCGTATTTCAGATAAGCTCGGAGGCGGCCCTAGGCGTCGTGCCTTTCTCCTCGTTGATCGGAGTCGGCATCGCTGGCGGGCAGGCGGTGAAAATTAACCTTGCGTAACGACAAAAAACAGGTATAGATTGAAGCTCAATCAGCCAAAAAAAAGGAGTTTAAAAGCCATGCAAAACATGACAAAAACAGGCCTAAAAACGGCCATTTTTTCATACCTGACGGTCGTCAGCATCGGCGCCTATGCCGCCCCGTCATTATCCCCCGCGCATGACCGCGTCATCGCCGAAATAACCGCCGAAAAGAGCGTATTCGAAGCCGTCTGGTTCAACCAAAACTACCTCCGCGCCACCCGCTACAACACCGGAACACCGCAAGACGGATTCGCCCAATACCTATGCCAAGTGATCGCCGACACCGGCTACAAAGGCCGCCCGGTAACGCTGGAGATCATTGACGTCGTCAAATTAGTGAGACAAAAAAAATGGGACGTAATCGGCAGCGCCACCTGCCGAATTCGCGCTGAAAAATAGACGAAAAGACTTAGGCACAACAACACATAAGTGATTGATTTCAAACGCGCCAAAAATCGATTTCTAGGCACAAAAAACCGCGCCAAGGCTTTGATTCTTAACGGTTCGGCGACTAACTTGTAATCAGTAGGTCCCGCGTTCGATTCGTGGTGCCGGCACCATTTTATTAATAAAAATCAGTGGTTTATGTTGCTGCTGATTTTTCATGAAAACAGTGTTTGTGCCTAATTTGTGCCTAAATAGGCACAAAACGTTCACCGCGCTGGCTTTCGCCGGGCGGTTTTGACGCGGTATCGGTTCCGCATCGATTCGGATTTATGACCAGCGATCCGGTCGTCCTGGGCGTCACTGACGCCCTTGCTTTTGAGTTTGTGCAGGCTCCAGTACACGTCGGACAGCGATTCTTTTGCCATTTTTTTCTTCAAACGGCTCATTGCTGTGCGTAGCGTTTCGATTCTGAGCGCTTGCCCCTGCTGGTTGATGAGCAGCGGCGCATCGATGGCGGCAATTTTGTGCCTGGCGTGCAGTTCGCGGGCGTCTTGGTATGCCTGATATAGGCGGTCGGACCATTCGATGATGTTTGATTCGGAGCCCTTGCGCCGGGTGACGTGGATGCCGCCGGTTTCGCGGTCGGTATCTATGTCGCTGAGTTTGATGTCGAGCATTTCGACGGATCGACCGGCGAGTAGATAGGCTAGTTCGAACACGACGGGCAGGTAATCGGCCACGCCGGCCGCGATGTCGCGCTGGATATGGTATTCCTCGTCGGTCACATAGCGGGTGTTTGGTTGTTCGCTGTATTTTTCGATACCAAACGGGTTTTCGACGATGCCTAGCCGGTCGATGTGGTCCTTCGCCCATTTGATCGCGCTGGCCAGGGTAGTGATTTCGCGATTGACGATCACCACGCCTTTTTTACCGTTTGACTGATATTGTTTGAGCCGCTGATCCGCCAGCCGCCGCACCATGGGCCGCGTGATCGAGCGGGCGGGGATGTCGCCCAGCGTTTTTTGTTCGCCGTCGATCGTGGCCGGGTGATCGAGTATGCGTAAAAAAACCTGCGCCCGTCGTTGGCTGCCAGGCGCCAGCCCTTTGAATTTGCTCGAGCGGGTGTACTGGTTGACGACCCATGCCAGCGTGTGATGTGTGGCCGCTATCTGTTGCTCGATCTGGTTTTTTGCCGTGAGATATGCAGCTATGATCTCGCGTTCCGGGTCACCGGGTTTGCCGAGTCGCACGGGCGGGCGCAGGTATCCATGCCGATCTGTCGGTATGATGTGCCGATGTTCCGGCGCGATGCGTGGACGGTAAACGATGCGCCCATTGGATAGCGTGCAGTATTTCGGCAGGTTGGTGTTTTTGGCGCGGGGCTTTGGCGTCATTATCCGATTTCGATCCGTGCCGGGTCGATGTCCATGTTGTTTGATGCGTAGGATATTAAACCCATGGCGCTATTCAGCGCAAATTCAGTCGTAAATGGGCGCCCGTTCTTGCCGATCAGGTAGCGCACGCCGGATTTTTTGAGGCGCACGACCAGCTCGGCGGGGCTTGATCCGCCGAATTGTTGTTGTAACTGGTCGTATCCGACGATCATCAGCCTGCCGCGCGCAGCGGGTGGACGTTGGCGGGCAATTCCATCGGGCTCGGCGTCGAGATAGCGCCGGTCGTGGTGACGTGTGTATATATCATCGTCGTTTCAAGGTTGGCATGGCCGAGTAATTCCTGCACGGTTCGGATGTCTGCGCCCGCTTCGAGCAGGTGCGTGGCGAAACAGTGGCGGAATGTGTGCGCGCTGATTTTTTTATCGATGCGCGCTGACAGTGCCGCCTGCTTGATGGTTTTGGATACAGCCGAGGCGTGCAGGTGGTGCCGTCGGTGCTGTGTTTTGTCGCGCGGATCTTCGCTGATTTTCGAGGCCGGGAAAAGAAACTGCCAGCCAAATTGATAGACAGCACTTGGGTATTTTCGCGCCAGTGCGCCGGGCATCCAGGCCTCGCCGTAGCCGGCCGCCAGGTCGTTGTTGTGCAGGCGTCGAATCGATTCGATGTGCGTTTGCAACGGCTTGACCAAAAACGTCGGCAACATCGTCACCCGATCTTTAGCCCCTTTGCCGTTGCGCACGGTGACGGTGAGGCGCTGCAGGTCGATATCCATCACGCGCAGCTTGAGCATTTCAGCCATTCGCAGACCGCTGGCATAGAGTAGCGACACCATGATCCATTTTGTGCCGTGGATTTGATTGATCACGGCGAGGGTATCGGCGCGCGACAGCACGACCGGCAGGCGTTTGGGTCGGGTAGATCGCGCGAATTGCGCCACGTCGCCCATTGGCTCGCCGATGATTTCGGCGTACAGAAATTTAATGGCGTTGAGCGCCACCGATTGCGTGCCGGCCGCCACCTGGCGATTTTTGGCCAGGTGGGTCAGGTAGGCAGTTATGCGCGCCTGGCGATCGGTGCCAGGGTTGGCGTGACAGTAGCGGGCAAAACGGCGTATCCAGTGGCGATAGGTTTTTTCAGTCGCGATGGATAGATGCCGGCGCCGGCAAATGTTTTGCAATTCGGTTTCGATTTGTTGCATGTTCATAACTCAATCCCTCGTGTTCAATTTGCCGTTTGGCAATAAAATAACTGTTAGGTGTCAGTGTGCTCTAATTGAGTAGTTTTTGAAAATAAACCCCGTGTTTTTGTCGCCAACTACGCAAGGTTGAACAAATACTCTTTTCCCTGACTGTATTCTTCTTATGTGTCCTCTCCTAAAATGAGCGCGAGGAGAGGATCTGTTTGATATTGATGTCGTTTTTTCGTTATTGGTTATTTGTTCCCTGTCGTCCATATTTATATGGAGCGTATAGAAATCAAACATCGGTGTTTTTTTGTTCTTTAATCGCTTTTTGTTTATTTTGTCTGGTGCCGGGTTGTTTTTTGTATGAATGTTTGTGCAGGCTAGTGCTTGCAGTATGTTGGCGAGCCATTTGAGGGAAAGGTTTAATGTTTCATGCACATAATCTTTTACTTCTTGCGATGCGTTCCTGATGTCTTCTGGTAATGCTGTGTGGGCTTTTATCGCTCCAGTGATTGGTTCGACAAAATCATCTTCGCAAAAATTTAAACCCATTTCGCCATCAAACAAAAATTTACCTTTATTGGTTTGTTCAAACACATGGATAATTATTTCTTTCCCTTGCTGAGTGCACCACAAAATGACAGGCGTTATTTCATCTTCAACGAATGTATCTAGGTAGAATAAGCAATTATCAAACGGTAGATTTCCCCATTCTTCCGCGTTTTCGTTCCAAAACATGCCGTTTGGAATTTTGTCTATTTCCCCAATAAAGAACTTTTCAGCTAGCGTGATCGCGGGGATGGCTGATTCGTATTTTGTGTTCAAAATGGAATCTATTAATTTATCTGTTTTTGTAGTCATCATTGTGTCACCTAACAAGTAAAATCAGTCATTCACTTCGTTCATTCGGACGCGCAAAAGCGCGCGCCGCTGTTTAAAATTCGTTAAACGTCACTCAACCAGCGCAATTGCTGACCAATCCCGAGGCCGCGCATCGGAACGGAGTATGACCAGCATTTTTTTGTCAACCATGCTTCGATGTGCTCGCGGTATTTATGGCCTGCGAGTATTTCGATGTGTTCCCAGTCTGTTTTTGCTAAATCCGTCAAAACCTGGGTGGCCCACGCTCTGCGTTGATTTGCGGTAAGGTTGTTTAATGTCGCGTCGTATGGCTCTATGCGCTCCCATGGGTAAATCAAACCGTGCTTGGCGCTCAAAATAGCCCATCCACCACAATTTTTTTCCGCGTAATTTCGCGCTTTTTTAAACCACGGTGATTGGTACATTTCCTTTGCTTGGGCTTCGTGGTTTAGTTTTGCCGCTACACAAGCGACAAGGCAGAAAGTTCGCATTTATGTGCCCTCATTAGCATATTCATGTTGTGGGCCGCCCGGCCCATGTTATTTTCATTGCTGCCGTATGTGCGGGTATCAATTCCATCGCTGCGCAGTTTGGCGCAAGCGGTGCAATCGCATTTTGGGGCAGAAACAGTTTCTAGTAGTTCGCCGGTTTTGCGGTCTTGCCTCGCGGCCTGGTATTTTTTTAATTTACCATCTTCTATGGTAAAAAATGCCCCACCCGTGAACGCCTGCTTAAAATGACTTGACCCGTCGCACGATTGAACGTCTAGTTCAGACCACTTTTTAAGGTATGGTGGCGAGGAAAGTCCTAAGACGTGCAACCAAACATCAGGGACGGATTCACGGATTCTAGCAACTGATTCGATAACTGTTTTTTTCTGTGATGCCCTAGCGGCAACACCACCTATAGATAAATATTTGTATCCAATCTTAGCCAGCCAGATTGCGTTGTTTACACGTTCATCCTCATCCATACCATGAATAACAGCCATCGGTATATACGCAGGGTCGCAAATACTCAAAAATTTAACAGCATTCTCCGTGTTTAACTTCCGCCTGTGGTCGATGTCGTGACCCTTTATAAGCATATGATCTGGTGCGACAAAGATGTCGCCGGGTGCTGCATGTTCCAAGTATTCAGGCATTACCCATTCAGGTGTTACGGTGTTTTTCCCTAGGCGGGGGTGTTGCTCGTTTTTGTACGACCACGCCCCACAGTCCCATATCATAGTTCCACGGTGTTTAGGGTAGTCGCTACGCTTGTAGGCCAGGGACGTTAGCCAGCCATCGGGTTGCTCATCCAAAAACTCCCAAAATGGGCGCTTTTCTTCACGATCCGTGCCTTTGTTTACCTTTATGTGATCGCGGTTCCCGATCACGCCGAAATACAGTGTTTTGCGCATCTTTAATCCAGTTTGCATTGTTTTTACCTCCAAACAAACCAAGGGTATACGGCAAAGATTGACTGCTTCCGCGATTTATTCTATTTATGCTTATCCTTCGCACTTCACCACCAATTGCCATTTATTCACCATCACGGGTAGTGGTAAATACTTTGCCTGCATCCGCGCCGTTGTTGAACATTTCCTGTCGCAGC
>Ga0208019_1001733_pt1 | contig 11348 bp, 12 predicted proteins | sample CB_VirMetaG_5_FD_184540 | JGI IMG/M metagenome (GOLD analysis project Ga0208019, IMG submission 184540) | Freshwater to marine saline gradient viral communities from Chesapeake Bay - CB_1508_1D Viral MetaG (SPAdes) (version 4) | ecosystem: Environmental > Aquatic > Marine > Coastal | place: USA... | reverse complement strand
CTTGTTGGTAATGGTGGAGCTGATGCAACAGCCTCTGACCCTGGTTCTGGTGGTACAGCAACTGGTGGTGATTTAAACATAAAAGGTCAAAACGGTCATTATTATATCAATACTGATATTGATTGGGGTGGTGCAGGCGGTAGCTCATACATGGGCATAGGTGGCGCAAATACTAAAGGCTGTGGTGACTCAGCTGGAAGTTGTGGTTACACAGGAGCATCTGGTACAGGATATGGCGCTGGTGGTGCTGGTGGCTCACAAGGTTCATCAGGTACAGGAGTTGGTGGTGATGCAACAGAAGGTATTGTGTTAATTGAATACTAATATGACTATACTATACGGTAAAAACTACACAGGCAAAAAGCTAGGTAGACAATACGAGGAACCAGAAGGTCAGGTCGCAGGTGCTAGTAAAAGTGTCGGTACTGTTAACCCATACGGTAAAATAGGTGAACTAGGTGGGTTAAATGAAAGTTCAACTGTAGAAGACGTTGCAAAAGCTAGTGATACTGCTTCACGATTATATAGAAAATCAGCAGGTACGAAAGGTGGTATACCAACAACGTTTTCAGGTGCAACAGATAAAGCAAGAGGGATGGAGGCAGTACTAGGTAAGACACCAACATCATCAGGTGCATACTATGGCTCAGCAGGAACTAATGTACTTGGTACAGATATAGCAGGTAACTCACTTCTCGGAACCTTTGGTGGTAAAAATGTTATCGGTGGCAGGTCACTTATAGATAGGACACTAGCAGTACCTAAAGACCCTTTCCAAGCATACATGGAAGCACTATCACCAGAAGCACTACTAAACAGAGCACAAAATACTCGTGACCAGTTTGCAAGTGAAAGACAATCTCAACTAGATGCTATACGTGATAAATACACACGACAGATTGAAGAAGAACAAGAAATGGGTGCTGAGGATTTAGCACGACAGCGAAGTATCAATCTACGAGCAGGATTAGCTGGTAGTGACTTTGGTGCAGCAGCAAAATCACAGGTACGTCAGAATACTCGTAAGAACGTAACAGCACTGGAAGCAAATAGGGATATAGAGATAGGTAATACATTAAACCAGATAGAACAGCTTGCACAAGCTCGTGTAACACAAGACCAAAATGTGCTACAGCAAGGTTTCCAAAACATTACACAAATACAACAACTCCAACAGCAACAGCAAACACAAGCAAGAGATTTAGTTAAACAACTTGGAGAAAGCGGTCTTGATATGGAAACGATAAAGAATAAAGACCCTGACTTATACGACCAGATAGTCACCTCCTCTGGTTTAGGTGAAGTACAAGCGGAAGCACTGATGAATAATGCAAGAACACAAGCAGAAAAGATTGACTACACATGGAAAGTTGTAGGAAACAAGGTACTTGGATATGGTATTGACCCTAGAACTGGCACGATTAAACAAGTATCACAGGACTTAGATGTTGAGATACCACCAGAGTACTCACCATCTTTTGCACCAGATGGAACACTGATGTTTATTCCTGATAACTTTGACCCTACTAAACCATTCAACGAGCAGGTCATAATTGGTGGTAATTATGCAAAACCAGAAACTGCAAGTAGTGGTAGTGGTTTGACTCTATACCAAACATTCCAAGCAACTCAAAATCTAAAGAAAAACACTCAGACCATGACCGCAGCAAGCCGTGAATTGCAACGACAAGTTGGTAATATGGAAACTGCATGGAACAGACTTGAAAATGGTGAAGCACAAGACTTAAACGCTACATCACAGGCGATTATAACGACATTCAACAAGATACTAGACCCAACATCAGTAGTACGTGAGTCAGAATACGATAGAACACCAAGCGGACAGGCACTTGTATCACAGATTGAGGGTAAAATAAATGCAATAACTCAAGGTGGACCAGGGCTTACTAAAGAGTCACTAAAGGAACTGGTAGACTTAGGTAAAGCGTTTGCAGAAGGAGCACAAGCTAACATAGATGCAAAAACAGCAAGTGCAAGAGAGGAGGCACAGTTCTTTGGACTTAACCCTGACTTCGTAGTAGGCACAGCAGGTTCACAACCAACGCAGAGTAGTAGTGAGATAGAAGTACGTGCTCCTGATGGAACTATAGGAACAATACCAGCAAATCAAATGAAAGAAGCCTTACTTGAAGGGTATACCCTAATTGCAAAATAATATGGCAGTCGACTTCAAACCAAAATCAACTTCGACTATACAGTTCAAACCGAAGGTTCAACAACCTGTAACTCCTATACCTAAAGGTGTTGATAATTGGGCAAGTAATGTACCAGGACTTAAACAAATACAAGATTTTGGTTTGGGAATTGGTAGTGCAATAGGTACAGCAGGACTTGGATTAGGACAGTCAGCACTAAAAACTGGTATGTTTGTTGGTGACGTAATGAACAAGATTGTACCAGGTAGTGTAGATAATTCACTTGCTCAAAAAACAGTTGATATATTAGAAAAGGGGAAACAAAACATATACCAAAAACCTATAGAAAAGAACTTGCAGTCATACTCAGGAGTAGGAGGACAGGTAGTTGGAAACTTAGCACCATACTTTTCAGGCGGTATGGCTTCACAAGTTGGTAAACTTAGTTTTAGTAACTTACTACCAAGAGCGGTTAAGGCAGCACCATATGCAATACCAGACATGGTAGTTGCAGCAGGTCAAAGTGGTGGTGATGTCAAAACAACCCTAGGAACAGGATTTACTTCTTTAGTTGGTGGTTCAATACTTCCTTCTGCTTCCGCACCTATACGGAATAAAATACTTACTGGAACCGCTACAGGGTACACAGGTGATGTTGCTATGGGACTAGCAGGTCAACGTGGTGAGGAGAGAGAAGGGGGGAAAGCATTTATTCCTGGTGCTGGAACTGTTTTAGGAACAGGTTTTGGAACACTTACAGCGATACCACAGATAAAACAACAACTCACTACACCAAACATAGATAAGATAGTAACAAAGAGAACTAACGCACTTAACACAGTAGTTGGACAACGTGGTCCACTATATAAAACAGTTGAAAAAGCAAAAGCACGAGGTCTTGAAGACCCTATAAAATACATAGCAGACACAGATATACTTGTCGGTGCAGTTGATAAGAATGGGACTATAAACTCAAAACAAGCACTAGAAAACTTTAGAGATGTTGTGTCACCAATAGAGGGTACTGTACGAAAAGCACTTGAACAAGAAAACAAAACAGTAAATCTAAACCAGTTACTTGAAAAATTGAGAGAAGCGATAAATGCTTCGAGGTTAGAAGGAAGTCTTAAGTTAAAAGCATTTAGAGAAGCAGCAAACGAACTACAGGGATTAGCACTGTCAGCAGACGCAGAGGGAAATATACCACTTACTCTGGTACATGACGCAAAGGTAACTCGTGGTAGTACGATAAACTATCTTGACCCTGAAAAGTCTAAAACAGGTAAGATTATAGTAAACGCACTTAAAGAGTTTGTTGAGAATAATACCGACTCCATAAACGTAAAACAATTTAATGAGGAACTATCAAAGTTGTATAGTGTTCGTGATATATTACGCCAATTAAATAATAGAAAAGTAGAAGGTGGCAGACTTGGTAAATACTTCGCTTCCGCTATTGGTAGTTATATAGGAGGTCAAACAGGTGGTCCACTCGGAGCTATCGCAGGTGCAGAAGTAGGTGCAAAACTAAGGGGAGAACAGATGTCTCGTGCCTTAGGTGGAAAGACAGGAAAAGAGTTTGCGTTACCGCAAAGACTTATAGAAAGTTTACCTCAATCGAACAAATCAGGGAGCCTAAATACAACCCAAAGTACAACTATTACACCAACTGTAAAAGACATACAAGAAAAGTCAGTAGTAATGCCATCGTCATTAAAAAATCAACCCTCACCATCTACTAAGTCTACCATATTAGACCGAGCCAACAAATCTAAAACACAGGGAGGTTATGTAGTTTTACCTTTTAGTAAAAAACAAGTAAAAGCAATAGACGCACAGACAAAGAAAGACATACTTGAAGCTATGGATTACCTTAAAAGTGGTGAGTACAACAGAGGTAAACAAGTGTCATTCGATGCACTGACACGTAAGTATGAGATACCTGTAGACTCACTAGACCAGACAAAAGTGTTAGCTTACATGCGTAAGTTACTAGACAGGACAAAGACACCAGAAACATTACCAGCAACATACACGAGAAAACCAGTAAAATAATATATAATAAATATATGCAACTAAAGTTCAGACATATACTCATAACAGCAATATTTGTACTCGGTATAGTATTAGCTGGCACAACAACATTCAACAGTGACTTACTCGGTGCTGGTTCTGGTACAGTAAATAAGTTAGATGTATGGAAAATCTTATCTGGTAATATAGTTCCACGTAACGATACATACGGAATAAAGATACCTTATCTTGCAAGCCCTGATTATTGTTTAACAACTGACGCAACAGGTTTAGTAAGCACTACTACTTGTGCAGCAGCAGGAGGTATGACAGCTCTACCACACACACAAATATACGTCGGTAACTCTAGTAACGTAGCAACCGCAACAAGCTCACTTACAGTCTTAGATAATGGATATGTTGGTATAGGAAGCACTACACCAAGCACAAAACTTGTAGTAGACGGTGTAATAACAGCAACAGGAGGTAATTCTACAGAATGGAACGTAGCTTACAGTTGGGGCGACCATGCACTAGCAGGATATTCAACAGTATCACAACTTACAGACCTTTCAGATGTATCAAATGCTAACGCAAGTGAAGGAAGAATACTTATAGGTGACGGACTTGGTACATTTGCTTCTCAAGCTGTTTCAGGTGACGCTACGCTCGCAACTAATGGCGCACTTTCAGTTGTTAAAACAGGTGATTGGACTGGTACATTAGATAGTTACGAAGCAAGCGCACTTCTTGATAGTAAATGGGTAGACGCAGGAACTTCACTCTACCCTAAAGGCGGTGAAAGTGTCAGTGGTGCATTTTTTACAGCAACAAGTACAACAGCAAGTACATTTCCTTATGCTAGTACAACAGCAATAACTGTAGGTACACTTTATATTAATGGTTTTCCTGTAACACATACAGGTTCACACAGTATTACTCTAACAACTACAGGTAACACCTCAGTAACACTTCCTACATCTGGCACGATTGCAAATACAACAAGTGCTATGACAGGTACATTTGATGGTAATAATTTTGCAGGAGGGGCTATTGGTACAGGGCAATTACTTTATGGTGCAAGTGCAGGGAGTATACAAGAACTTTCTATAGGTGCTTCTTCTACAGTGCTTACCACAGCAGGCACTACACCTAAATGGGGTAGTATGTATTTCTCAATGATTAGTGGATTACTTAATCTTGCAACTCAAGTAACTGGTACACTACCAGCAAGTAACATACAAGACGCATACTTATTAAATAATGGTGACACTGGAACAGGAACATATAACTTTAGTGGTGCTACAGTTAAACAACACACATACCCTGCATTCACATACGCAAGCTCAACAGCAATATCACAAGCAGAACAAGTGCCTATTGGAACAGCAAGAAATGCACAGGTTTTCAACACTGTACAGTGCTACACTGATACTGGTACACTTAATGTATTCATTTCAGACGGTACGAACGATACTAACTCATTCACTGCAAGTACAACGGCTGGAACGATAACATTTACCAGTAACAACAGCTTTACATCAGGTGAAAAGAGGTATGTTGAGTTTGATACACCTGCAAGTAGCCCAACTACATTAAGCTGTAGTTTCGATATAACAGTCAATAATTAGTATGAAAAAGCCACTTATAATAGGAGCGATGACAGTAGGATACTTGGCTATCTTGTTTTTGAGTTTTCATTTTGTAAGCAACTTTATTTATAATAATGGATTACATATATGATTAACTATATATTAAAAAAACTAGGAATTATCAGTGAATGTTGTAGTGCAAAGTTAGATGTTTATGAAGATGAAGATATTATGAGTATAAGTAAACCATATATGTATTGTACAAAATGTGGTAAAAAAGTTTCTGATTGGTAGTATGAAAGATAGGTATTACATAGGAATGATGATGTTGTTTGGCTCATTATTTGTGTCTGCTTTTGTATATTTAGATATGCACCCATATCAAGAACCAGAAATACAAATAAACGATATACAAGAAAATACTAATATATCTCAAACAGAAATAACTTTAGGTTCTGCTACTGATGTTAAAAATGATGCTTCACTTGGCTCTAATCTAGTATCTTATTGGGAGCTTGAGGAAGCTAGTGGAACTCGTGTAGATAGTCATGGAAGCACAGATTTAACAAGTACAGGTGTTACGTCTGTTACAGGTGTGCAAGGTAACGGTGCTGATTTTGGAACAGCAGGAAATACATATTGGTTACAAGCGTCTGTTGGATATGGTGACCCTTTAGATATTACTGGTGATACAACTATTTGTTTTTGGATGTACCATAAAGATGCAGATGTAAACAGTTCTAATGACGATATTATAAATAGATATGGTTCTAGTGGTGATGTACAATATAGAACTTTAATGTCTGATAATGGTTTTTATTTCTTCAACCATGACGGGACAACTCAACGTACACCACGTTTTTCAATAAACCCATCAAGTAATACTTGGTATCATTACTGTTTTGTATATGATGCTTCTGCTTCACAAGTTAATTTATACTTAAATGCGTCAAGTATTGGAGCGCAAACTGCTGGTAGTTCACTTCGTAGTAGTAATAAACCACTTGTTATAGGTAGATGGCCTGATGGAACAGGTAATAATTTAAATGGTTACCTAGATGAAATAGGTATATGGGATAAAGCACTTTCAGGAACAGATATATCAAATCTATATAATTCTGGTTCTGGTATTCCTTATGATGCAGGAGGTGGTAGTGAACCTATAAATTACGGTTCACCTAAAATAATCTGGTTCCAGTAACATGAAAAACGTACACAAAACAATTCTATCAGCTTTTGGATTAGCAGGTATCCTCATTAGTTGGGGAATTGTGTATGCAAACATGAACAACGATATAGAGCATAATACTAAACTTGTAGACAAGCACGAGCTACAAATAACAGAGCTTGAAAAGGTAGATGTACGCCGTGAAGAACAGTACGAGAATATACTAAAAGCGATTGAAAAGTTGACAGTAACTATTGAGAAGTTACACCAAGAAAACTATGCAAAATAATTACGCATTTATTGAACCTACCCTTGCTCCCGATGATTGGGTTCTTTCAGGTGAGTTTGAACAGCTTGAAATGAGTGGTCAGTGGTTAGATTTTCTACCACCAGCAGAGTATCAAAGAAAGTACGGAGTGGAGACAAGTGCTTGTGTGACATTTACTTTACTTAATTGCCTTGAGATACTGTTTAAGAGGGTATATGGTATGCAATGCGACTTTTGTGAGCGTTACACAGCCGTATGTGGCTCCACAACAGAATATGGTGCAGACCCTCAAAATGTGGCTGAAACTATACGCAAAAAAGGGGTTATAGCTCAGAAATACCTACCATTTGATGAAACTATCAAAACTTGGGCTGATTTTCACTCTCCAACACCAATGACAAAAGAATTACTTGAAATAGGTGAAGAATGGGTAGAGTTTAATAATTTTCAACATGATTGGGTGCTAACTCCTGAAATGGATTTAGAAGAAGGAACAATGCAAAAGATACTCATGGACGCACTTACCTACTCGCCACTACTTGTATCAGTAAAGGCATGGAAAAAAGAAGGTGACCTGTATTACAAAATAAAAGGTGAACGTGATAATCATGCAACTACTTTAGTTGGCTATAAAGAAAACGAGTACTGGATTGTCTACGACAGCTATGACAGCATCATTAAACATCTCACATGGGATTATGACTTTATGTGGGCTAAAAGGTTTTCACTTAAGAAAAAAAGTGTCGCAGAAAATGAACAGCAAGAACTTATTGAAAAGTTGATAACTTTGTTGCAGAAGTTACTTAAAATGCTAGGATTTTAGTATGAAACTATTATATAAATTGTGGTTGCTATGGCAGTCACCAAGACTAGGTAGTGATGCTTTTTTCCCTATTCCTAACTTCCTCAAAAGCCACTTATCTAAGTACAAACTACACGAAAGAGTGTGTATATACGCTCGATTACTAGATGGTGTTGATATGAGTATGCTAACACCTGATGAGTATGGCTGTGTAGAGTCAGTTACACGTTTATTAAGGAACTTAGACCCAACACTTACAGATGTTCTTACATATACACCTTACTTTGTAAACCACATGGAGCAGAGTAAACGGTTTATTGAAATAGATGAAAGACTTGCTAAGTTATTTGTTGGTGGAGCTATCGTAATAGCTGAAACAGGTACAGGCAACAACAAGGTATCAAACGGACACGTTGGCGTACTAGATGGTGATAGAGTGTGGTCAAACCACTCTTATGGTAAAGATTGGAGCGAGTATTGGTCATTACTCGCATTTAAAAATCATTATGAGTTAAAGGGAGGTATGAAAGTTAGATACTTCATACCAATATAATTATGTTTGAAAAATACAGTTCAGAGTACACATCTGTCCTAGCAACACTACTAGCACCGATGCTAGGTAACTACTTTAGTGATGCTTGTGCAGGTGAGGTTTCAGGAGTAGTTGCAGGTACTATAGTTGCACTAGTAGGTGCAGGATATTTGCTACTAAAACGCTATTCTAAAGGTGATGTAACACCTCTAGGAGTAAGGAAATAAGCCACATATAGACTTATCCACAGGTAAGGTCTTTGTACTCTATATTTGTTGTATACATTGTGTATAATATATATATCACGCTAATTAACATTAGTAAAAATATATGTATAGATATTCAAATGGTCGTTTCAAAAGTAAAAGACGACATGAGTTAGAACAAAAAATGAAAAAAGATATGCTTCGTGGAATGTTATTTATGACAATCTCGCTTCTCACAATAGGTTTAATGTTCGGCTTTGCATTACAACCTTACAGTATCACGCTAAACAAAACAGAAGCACATGAGTTTGTCTATAAACCAGACTTGTGTAGTCTTGCTGTAATTGAATGTGAAGATGAGGAACCAATACAAGAATCAAAGGTAGAAAAAGCAATACGTGAGATACCACATGAGTCACCAGAAACAGAACGTAGAATACGTTACCTATACGAAAACGCAGGTGAAAATGCTGATATGATGGCACACACAATCTACTGTGAAAGTCTTTGGAATTCTGTTAAAAGTTACTTACCAGAAGAAAGCTACGGTATAGCACAGATACATCTACCAAGTCATAATGTAACTAAAGAGCAAGCACTAAACGCATACTTTTCTATTGATTTTATGATTAAAAACTGGGATGATGATATTTGGTTTGCATTTGACCGTATTACAGATAGATGTACGAATGGATTACCTGAATACTGGAAATAAGGTATAATAATCAGACTGGCTAAAAAGCCCTGACTATAAGTACAGGGCTTTTTCAATGGTGAGGTTTTTGAATGGAACCTCCTAACCATTTATGCGTAAAGAACTGCTTTTCTACCTCCTTTTTTATCAAAAATATACAACGATGCTTCTTGTCTGTTGCCGACATAACCTTTATCAGTATGCCACTGGTCAGGCGGAGCAAGTGACGGTATGATAAAGTGCTTGACTGCACCCAAGTCCTCATAGCTATCAGTGTGAATATGACCACTAAACATAATGTTCTGAGTGACTTGGTGTATCTTAATACCTTGAGCTTGTGCTTCTGCCATGAAGAACTTATGTGCGCTCCTTTTGAGTTTAGGTTGCGACATTGAGTCTCCATGAGTGAACATGAAAGCATTTTTACCATACTGGGTGTATACCCTAGGTGCTATGTTGTCTATAACAAATATGTCCTGTCTGTTTTGAAAAAGCAACTTGAGGAACAGGTGTAGCGTTATAGACGTGTGCTTGTCATGGTTTCCTTCCATTGGAACTATGGTAACTGGTGCAATCTGTGCATAGACCTCGATAGTGTTGATACATAACCTAAAGTAATTCTCCAAGTCTATCCGCCAGTTTCCGTCTATCTGCCCTGTTTGCGGTGTCCCTGCTGTGGTTGTTTCAAAGATATTGTCAACCGAGTAGTTGTCATTCCCCATCGGTATATAGATTTTCTCTGGTTTCCCCTGCAGTAGACCATCAGTAATAAGTTTACAGTTAGTCTCAAGTAGCAACTTTTCTGCTATTTTCCTGTTAAAAACTGTCTTTCCTTGATGGTTGTATGCCCATTTCAGATAGTGAAAGTCTGATAGTCCAACAACCCATGCCTTTTCTTTCGATGGAGTGTTAGGTGTATACTTCGGAGCTTTCCATGTTGGCAGGTTTTCCTCAACCCAGTCTTTCATGGGAAAGTACACTGCGTTCTGAAAGTCATTCCAGCTATCGGCATCCTTTTGTATCTCCCTCCACTTTTTGAGTTCTGTCTTTTTGTAGGTTCTGCGCTTGAGAGCTTGTATGTTCTCTCGAACAGCGTCCTCCACAGTGAGTCCTTCTTCAAACTCAAGGTCAGTCTGTCCTAGACTAGCTTTTGTAAACCCATGCAACTTTGCATAGATATATACAGCTTTTGCATGTGGAAAGTTGAACTTCATAGCCACTTCACTAGCTGTATGACCTTTACCTTCGTAGCCATCAACATAGTATCGTTGGATAGCTCCATGAGTATTGAAACTCACAGACATGCTACCGAACTCTCCTAAGTCAGTGATTACAGTTCTTGTTGTCCAGTTGATGATTACCCTATCATCATGCCTACTTTCTACTGTTGGTGCATTCTCTGGTCGCTTCATTTCGTCCTCCTTTGTTGGCTTTGTTGTATGTTCTGTATCTAGTATACCATTGAACCTCTTACCAGGAGCTTTCTTTATCCCCAGCTTATGAGCTCTGTTCTTAACTGACTGGACGTTGTTATATTTAAAATGCTTTTGTAGCCAGATGTTTGGTTTGTGTGGGTATAGTCTTTTAAAATCTTCATCTGAAATAAGAGGGCTGTTCATTACTTTTATTGTAACACTATTCAGCCGTCGTCAATACTAGTTTATCCCCATGTTTACACTTCTCCCCAAGTGTACACTTTGGTGTACATAACTAAATTGCCATAAAAAAAGGAGCGCACAATGACGCTCCTTTAGTAGCATGACTAGTTTGTACTGTTTGAACTGTCATATCGTTGCTTTGCTTCTTTAAGAAGCGTTCGCATAATCTTACGATGTGCTGGTTCAAACTCGATACTTTCAAGTAATGCTGTGAGCATGACAATTTCCATGAGAGTGCTTTGTGGGTCATGTTTCCAAA
>Ga0208019_1001732_pt1 | contig 11350 bp, 10 predicted proteins | sample CB_VirMetaG_5_FD_184540 | JGI IMG/M metagenome (GOLD analysis project Ga0208019, IMG submission 184540) | Freshwater to marine saline gradient viral communities from Chesapeake Bay - CB_1508_1D Viral MetaG (SPAdes) (version 4) | ecosystem: Environmental > Aquatic > Marine > Coastal | place: USA... | reverse complement strand
AGATAAGCCACCATCAGGGAGCTCCTGAGCTACCCATAGAGAAGCGCGCCGCCCTCTAAAGGTGGTGATGGCTGTGGCCACCTCTGGGACATTGGTTCCACCCTGAGTGATGAGGTGGGCTTGACGCTGTGAGCGACCCACAGCGCGCTCAGTAAAGGTGAGGCGGTCACCGCCCGCTATAGGCGTGGCCCCTGTCACCTTGATTGTCTCAGCGCCTATGTGAAACAGCGCGGGATAGGTGACACCTGAGACTGTGGTGTCAATGTCCACAGTCCCTGAGTCTGTGGCATATAGAATCTCTGAGGTGACCTGAGCCTTAAAGGGGGCTGAAGCGCGAGCGCCACACCTGCCAAAGATGGTGGCGGGATCATTGACGCCACCCCTTACTCTGTCGCTTGCCAAGGTGACCGTAAGCGCTCCATAGGTGGCCACCCCTCCTGAGGGGTCAAGCTGTGAGCTGTAAGCGCCCACGCTGACAATGCCCTCAATGTCCTCATAGGCGATCCCTGGAGTGATGACCCCTAAGAAGTTGGCGTCAGTAGGGTCAAAGGCTCCTGAGGTATAGCGTACAGGAAGCCCCGCCACCTCTAAGACAAACACCCGCCGCGCTCGATCATCTGTGATACTCATTAGGCCTCCTGGTAGATGTCAAACAAGTGGACCGCATAAATGACAACCTCTTCCGCTCTCACCTTGATGGCGAGCTCATCACCTCGGTTGGCTAGCGGTATATACAGAGGGCGTGGGAAGGTTGGCGCGCTTATCCCTCCACTTGGGAAGGTGTAGAGGCGTGAGCCTGTGTTGACCCTAGCTAGCCCTGTGAGCTGACCGCGCTGTAATATCTGGATTTGTGCAGGATAGGTGAAGATGATTCCCTCATCTATCTTGCTACCAATCGCGCCCCCACTAATCTCATATAACTCAATCAAGATATTAGGCCCAGATAATGAGGTGGGAGCTGATGAGGCGGCCCCATAAATGACCTCAATCCCAATCCACTCAGAGGTCGGCAAACTGAAGTAGAACAGGTCAAACTCATCCGTGTAACCCTTGGCTGGTATATTTTGATAGCCTCCAAAGGTCGCTCCCTTAGCATAGTTGATTGAGTTCCAATCCTGCCAAGTCGAGCGCCCAACATGATAATAGCCAGCTGATCGAAACTTGACTTGATTGAGCTGTTTTAATGACAGCGCCATCTGTGCCACAGGAGCTCCCATAGTGATGACGCCATTATGACAAGCTTGAGCTGAGGGGAGTGGCTGAAAATTAGTAGGTGTTGCCATGTCACACTCCCCAAATGCAGAGGCCTTGAATCCAAGGAACCCCTGGGGTCAAGGTGGGGTTAAGCTCAATGTTGAGCAGATAATCCCAGTTGGCGTCAGCGTTATCTAGGCCCGCTCGATAAACTGAGAAGTTAAAGAGCTCGCTCATTCCCTCATCTTGATCAGGCCTTACTGTGATGTCATGTGAGCTCCACCCATTGGCTGTGAGAGTGATCTCCTGGCCCATAATCACATAGGTTGCTGAGGGATAGGTGGCGCTGATGTTCACCATGTTGAACCACACCGTCACAGTATAGAAGTTATCACTATCAAAGGCCTCATGAGGGATGTAGACAGGGCTAAACAATACCTCAATGTCACCCACACCTAGATAAACAGCGGGCGCAGGGTCAGAGACTGAGGTGGGCGCGGCGTAAAGATTATCTACACCTGACCATGAGGCATAGGTGATTACCCTCCTCCTCAATGTCTCGATATTCTCAAGCATGTCTACACCCCATCGAGCGCTCAATGGGTAGTCATTCCCCACTCTGTTGATTCCAAAGGGTGTGTATATGTTGAGCTTGCCATCAGGAAGCGCACCTGTTGAGAGTGGTGACGCCTTAGCCACCCAATGAGCTGCAAGCGTCCTTATCTCATGGTGGTTGGGTGTCCCTGTGGTGTGCTTCACCTCGATTGAGAGCGTCCCATAACTAGCCAAGGGAGTTGAGGTCACAGTGACACTTTGCTCGATGACGTGAGGCCCTGCCCCTGTTGAGAGCGTCTCAGAAGTGTAGACGTCTGAGCCAATGGTCAGCGTTGACCTAATGCCACCAGGTCCAAGCGCTATAAAGTGGAGATGGAGGTCATAGTGATCAAGCGTAATGACAGGGATGACATATTCAACCATTGGTTGATAGGTGGTCCCCTTCTGAGTGAACTGACCTTGAGCCCACGCTTGGCTCAACACATTGTGAGTCCCACCATGGGCGTAGAGATAATTAGCCGTGTCACTCATAGCGGTCACAGCTCCCTCACCTATGACCTGACCCGCCACCACGGTCACCTCATCAGCGAGCGTGGGCGGTGTTGTGAAGCTGTTACTCATAGGTGCTCCAATCTCAGGCTGACAGGTACGCGCCGCTTTAATGAGCCAAAGGCGAGATCATAGGAGGCGGTCACAATCGAGCACCTGAGCCGCCCTTGGTCCCCATTATCCTCAGATGTGTAGATGAGGTCATAGGGCTCCTGTGTGAAGCTGACCAAGGCTGACCTGAGCGAGCGCCTAGAATCACCCCACCCTTGATAGAAGTTGACCCGCTCACCATTGGGAGCATAGGGAATGAACTCATCAGTAAAATGACGGTAAAGGTCACGGACATCTAGCAGGGCGTCAAGATCAAAGCTCAGGGCGCTTGTGGTGTAGGTGCCAATGAGGTTGCTGGTATAACCCCCGCCAATCTTACGGCGCGCTTGAGTCACGCTCTCCACGCTGTAGTGATGATCTTGGAAGGGCCTTGAGGGGAGGAGCGCCCCAGGCATGGGATTAGCCGCCACAATACGCGCCACATAGGGTGTGGCTGTCGAGCCCATAGCCTCAGCGTCCTCACGCCCATTGAATCCAAGGCGATCTCTAAAGCTAGTATCAAGCCAGCCGAAAAGCCCTGTGTTCATATACCAGACTTCAACGTGGCCCACATCGTTGAGAATGAATCTGATCTCTTGTCCCGCTTGATCTCTGATGAGCTCCTCAAGGCAGTCTGTAGGCGCTAGGTCATCCACGTCACCTGAGCCACGCTCTCTGAGGGTGGTCACCACGTCCTGAGAAGGCCAAGGGCGGTTTTCAGCCGCTCTAAAGGCGTCAAAGCTGGTCCCTAACAAGTTGTCAAACCTGTAGCGCTCGCCACTATAGACACCCCGCATCCAATCCGCTGAGGCGGTCACGCTGAAACTAGCCCCATCTGGAATTGAGGTGGAGGAGCCAAGCCCTAAGACATCAGCGTCAAGAGGAGTCACCCTAAAGTAAGCATCTGAGGTGATCTTAATCCTATCATCCTCTGTGAGCTCCACGCTCCATGTGGTGTTGAAGGTGGCTAGCGTCCCCAAAGCCTCCTCAAGCGTTCCCATAGCGTCTGTGGGTGTGGTGTCTCCCACGCCACGCCCATTGAGGAAGAACAAGCCGTCCTCATACACTCCCCCTCCTGTGGCGTATGCAGGAAGGCTGACGTCTGTGGCGTTGTAGCGTACCACGTCAACCCCTGCCCATTGGCGAGCATCAAAGGAAGCCAAGAGGCCGAAATTGGGGGCGGGTGTGTTGTATGGCATGGGGTCACCTCATCCTCTGTGCAAAGCGCGCCATCCCTCTGGGGTTGCGGTTGTAGGTTTGGACTATATCGTTGACCATAGCGCGGCGCGCCGCCTCTTGGGTGTCGTATATCACAGCGCCACCGAAGTTGATATTGACCACAGTTGATTGAGTCTCAGCCTGTTCCCGCTGTGGAGCGCTCGCCACCTGTGGAGCTCCTGACGGTGAGGCGGTTGTCCCACCACCTCCACCGCCACCACCTACACCAAGCGCCCCCGCGCCCGCTCTAGCGGCGGCGGCGGCGGCTCCATAAGCGGCGGCGCTCGCCGCCAAGTTGCCAGCCAAAGCGGGATTGATGAACGCCATAGCTAAAGCCTCAGCACCCTTCATGAGCGCCTTGACTGTGGCCTCTACCGCTAATGATTTAAGGAGCTCGCCTGTGGCCTCCTTAAAACTCTTACCCGCCACATCACCAAACATGATGGCCTCAGCTCCTGCCTTTGCAAAGCCCTGACCATATTCATCAATGATAGAGCCTAAGGTCATGGCGGCGGATTGGAGCTCGCTTGTAGTGGTCTTGGTGATCGCCTTGGTGAACTCCTCAAAGCTACTCACCATGAGCTTCTGTTGAGCCACTAGGTCATCTGCGTCTTTCTGTAGTTGATCACGCTGACGCTGACGCTCACGGTCACGCTCAGCGTCTAGCCTCTCCATGCGGGCGAACTCTTTAGCCTCTGCCTGGTCCATGATGGTGTCAACCTCAAGCTGATATTGCTTTTGGATAATCGCCCTCTTCATGGCGTCATCCTTGGCAAGCTGAAGCCCCACCTCATAACGCTCACGCGCCAAGGCTAAGAGCTCATCATCCCCCTCCTTGGTGAGCTTGATATTGAGCTGATTGAGTTGGCTTTGTAGGAGGGTCTGGCGTGTCTGCTCTGCCTGAGCGGCGCGGGCTCTAGCCTTGCTCATCTCCTGTAGGCGCTTACGCTCAGCCTCGCTCGCCTTCTTATCTGCCTCAGCAAATTGACGGCTGGCTTTAGCTGAGGATGCTCTCCTTATGACGTCAGCTTGATTGAGCTTATAGATGGCGTCAGTCTGCTCATCAATGGTCTTGATGAGGTCAGCCCTGCTCATTTCCTCAGCCTTCATCGCCACCTCAGAAGCATCAAGGCTGATGGATTCCTTGGCATAAGCCAACACCAAGTCATCACGCGTGGTGAGCTCCTCTTGAGCTATTTGTAAAGTCTTTAATCTTTCAGCGTTTTCTTTAACCTTGGCCTTGAGATTATCTGTGGTGTTCTCCTCAAGCTTCTTCTCTTGCTCAGCCGCCTTGGCGATAAGATCAAGGTTTTGTTGTAGTGGACCCTGTAGAGCCTTGAGGCGTTGATTGAGCGCCCCTTGAGCCTTGATACGCTCCGCCTCAGCTGTGTTCAATCGCCTACGCGCCGCCAATGTTTCCTTGGAGGTCTTACCAGATTGAGCCTCTAGCTTGTTAAGCTCATCTTGAGCCTTGCCCACAGCGTCAAGTGATTCTGTGTAAGCCTCCATCTGAGGACGGCTCTTTTCTACTTGCTTCTGTAGGAGCTCCTTAGCCACCTGAGACTGAAGGGTGACCTTGGTAAACTGTAGGAGCGCGCTGGTGGTTGGAATCACTCCACCCTCAGCGAGCGCCTCAAGCTTTGAGGTGAGGTCAGCTGAGGCGGCGGCCATAGCCTCCTGACGGTCCTCAGCCTCTTTAGCCGCTCCACTTAGCTGTCTAAAACCCTCATATAGACCCGCCACCGCTGTGGTGACCAAGCCAATAGGCCCAGCTAAGCTCATGAAGCTAGTGACACCACCTTGACCCAAAGCGCCCACAGCGCCCTTGAGTGACTTGACCGCCTCAACGCTCGACCCCACAGCGTCTGACATAGTTGACAAGCCCTCACCAATCTGAGCGCTGCTCTTGTCCATAATTTTGGTTACACCCTTGAAGCCCTCGCCAACGTCCTTGGCTCCACTCTTCAAGCTGTCTAGCTGTTTGGTGACGTCTCTTTCACCTTTAAGCTCAACCTCGATTTGGATTGTATTATCAGCCATGCTGGGCCTCCTGTAGAGCTTGTTCACGCTGTCTGAGTGCTAGCTCCTCTGAGTTGTAGTGTAGCACGTCAAGCGCCTCGATTATTGCACAGGTGGGGCGCGGATAGCTAGACGCTATAGAGCTGAGCCCTTGCCTGTGTCTGTGATAGACTTCAATGATTGAGGCCATTCTATTCTGATCAGCGATGGGACATGACCTGACCTCAAGGTCAGCAAAGCCCCCGCCACAGTTTGGCGCGACACGATAACCAGGGACAAATAAGCCCCGCTCATCACGCTGAGCAAGTGGGAGCCCTTCCTTAAAAGGACCGCCACAGTTTCCACGCTGACGCCTTAATGCAGGGCGCTCCCTGCATTGGTCACAGCTCCACCCGCGCCCCCTGCTATTGGCAAGCCACACAGAGGACGCGAGCGCTATTTTCCCCGCTGACCTAAGAGGCTCATCCGTTGAATGTGCTGCACTAGCTCAGAGATGACTTGAAGCCTATGAGCGTCAGGTGTGATCAGGTCAAGCTTCCCCTCAGCGGGCTCACCATCAATGCTAATGAGCGCCACCCTGACCATCTCCACAAAGACCCTGTTAAGGTAGCCTTGATAGGAAGCGAGCGCCTCACGCTCATCCTCAGCGAGCTCATGATGCCACCTCGCTTTAGCCCTGAGGTCATCAGGAGCCTCAAGCCACAGGAGACGCCCCAGCTCTGAGCGGGTGTAAGCGCCCGCCTTGACCTCAGCTGTCTCTCTGTCACTAGGTGAGAGCGCCTTGAGGGTGAACACAGTAGCCCCCTCACTCGATCCCAAGTCTGAAGGCTCACCGCTCAACATGTAGGCGCTCACCTGCTCAGGCGTAGCCACCACAGCAGGGTCACAGGTTACCACCACGTCAAGGGTGAGATCAGAGTCTGGGAGGAATGAGAGCGCCATAATTAAGAGCCTTTACCTAGGGCGAGCCTAAACGGTGTGTTGTAATTTTGGCGGGTGTCAGCCACGTCACCACCAAAGCGTGACGCCTTGTAAGTGAGTTGTTGCCTGACAATATCATTCCCGCTCGGATCATACTTGGATGGGTCCACAGTAAGGAAGGCGGCAGGGATTTGGAAGGCTCCACCCTGACCAGCGGCCAATGGACCAAAGCCCACTAACACCTGACGAAGCGTTCTATTGAAGAAGTCATCATTGATGGTGGTGTTGACGTTGCTGAGCGTGAGCGTGAGCTCCACATCAACGTCACTTACCTCCATGTCACTCATAGCTAGGATGCTGTTAGAGTGGCCCTTTGGTGTGAGGGTGTTGGTGACTGTGAGGGTGAAGTCATCAACATCAAGGGCGATACGCCCTAAGGTGTCACCTGTGAGGCCCACATCTGTCAGGCTTGTTGGTGAGGCGTCAGAGATGACAGCATAGGAGCCACGGAAGAAGCAGGGCGCTCCGCTGTTGTAGCTTGGCTCAACAGGCCCTGATGCTGAAGCGTGATCATCTTGAATCAGCGCCGCTTGATAGGTGAGGTCAGCCATGACGCGCCCATTATCTAGGCTCAGGGTCATACTCTCAAGGCGGCAGCCATAGGCATATGAGCGGAAGTTGACCCCATCCACACGGAAGGCCAGACTGTGCTCTGTTGTACCTAGCTCATTCCTAGATGGGACAAACCAAGTCTGTAGGAGCCTCATGGTGGGTGTCCCTGTGAAGCCAGCGCTGAAAGCTGGGCTCACGGTGATGTCACCTGTGAGGTCATTGTCCGTCACAGCGCTATACTCAGCGCGGCCGTTGAGGTCAGCGCCAATGAGTGAGCCTGTGATGTAGTTGGTTGAAGTGGTGGTAGGCGTGAAGGTGTTCACATCAGAGATGGAGCTCACCACATCGCTATGGGTCAACCCTACGGCTGTATTCAGACCACCGCCAAGGAGGTGGCCCAGATAGTTGGCGCTGTAGTTGTTCACCGCGCTCCCCACAGTAGTGAGGTCAAGCCTGAGGGTGACTTGACCTGTGCGGCGGCGAACACGCGAACCGCTTGCCCATACTGTGTCAGGCTCAGGAGCATAGCCATAAGTACCATCACGAGCGTCATTTCGCTCGCTGACCACAGGGTCACCGTAAACGATAATGGGGTCACGCTCACATGGGATTGAGGTGAAGGAGAGGCCGCTGTTGTCAGGGAGGCCTGTGGTTGAGCTGAGTGAGCCAAAGGAGCTCTCAACAGCCACGCTTAAACTTCTGTGGGTCACGCTCATAGCGCCTCCAAATAAAGCAGGTCAAAGGGGAAGGTTAACACCAAGGCCATGACCTCAGAGGTGGGGTCAAGGATTGGCTCTGTGGTTGGCTCACCAGGGATCAAGGAGACGATACCTGTTGAGGCTAGATTATACTGTGGGCCTTTAAGGGTGACCATGAGCGCGGCGGCGTCCTCAGCTATCATCCTCTCCATGAAGTGGAGCTCACCAATGTCATATCTGACCCTGAGGTTGACTGTGGCGCGCCTACGTCCACTAATACCCGCCTCACCATCATCAATAGCGAATGTCTCAAGCCTGAGCTCGAAGAAGCGGGTGGTGTGCTGATGGGCCTCAAGCGGACCCACGCGTCCTGAGCTGTTGATGCTCACAAAGCCATGATGTGAGTCCGTCTTGGGGAGGGTGGCCTCAATCTGGCCTTCTAGATAGTCGAGCGCTGAATAAATGCCCTGGCTCATTTGCTCCCCCTCTTGATCTTCTTTGTGATCTCAGCTTGCACCGCTGAGACTAGCACATTGACGTCTCTTGGAGATAGACCAAGGAACTCACGCTCTGCATTGACCCTGTAGCCATAGCCTCTGACCTCCTGAGTGAGGCCAATGATGAAGAAGCTATCTGTAGCTTGAAGCACCATGAGGTTATTGAGGAGCGCACCGCTGAGGGTGAGGTCAACTAAGGCGCTCGATCCCACAAAGTGTTGACGGCTCTCACTCTTGTACTCTCTATAGCCACCCTCATAATAGACTGAGCGCCCTGAGCGTGACACGCGCCCACCCTTAGGCTTCAGCCTTGCCCCTTTGTAAGGAACATAGATGGGATTGGATGAGTAAGGAGCGAAAGGGCGCCCATTGGCGTCAACCCCCCTGGTAGTCCTCAGCTTGATAGCCGCCAAGGTATTGAGCGCCAAGCGGGCGCTGTCCTTGGCAGTCCACAGCGAGGTGGGTAGATTGAGCCTGACCTTGGCGGTCATGTTAGTGCCTCATCCCACGCGTGGGTGTGAAGGTGGCATCATAGGCTGTCTTGGAGTAGGAGCTCCATGATGCTCTGAGGTCGCGAGCGCTCCCCCCCTTCTTAGCTACGTCAAGTTCATTGTCATCCACCACGTTGTCACCATCACGGTCTAAGGCTAATGACCTAAGGCTGATGTCCATGAGCTCCTGACAGCGCTGACGCATGAGGTTAGCGTTGTCTAGTTGGTTTACCATCTCGTAGACCCGCGCCGCTGTGCAGTAAGCGTGAGCATTGAGGAATGAGCCAGCGTTGAACACCTCATCCTCTGTGACCTCAGGCTCATCTTTCAGGTGATCTCTGACCACTAAGACCACCTCAGCAAGCGCCGCCTCAATCTGAGTCTCAAATGAGCTTTGACGGCGTGGGAGCATGTCAGCGAGCTGAGGGAATTGACCAACCAGCTCATCATGGCTCAGCCCTGTATCAAATGGGCGTGGCGTGACCTTGAGGAGCCCTTTCTCAAGCTTGGTCTGTGTCTGTTGTCCCATGTCGAGCGTATAGCTCACTTGGATGGGATAATAGCCTGAGGTATTGGTGATGGCTGAGGGGATGGTCCCATAGTGCATCCCAAAGACAAGCTGAGCGCTCACGCTCATGTCTATCTCACGCGGTAGAGGCTCAGCGAGGATCGCTGTAGTGCCCACCATCCTCACCACGGTCACGCTGTAGATGCTATCACCATCAGTCACTAGGTAAGCCTTGAGCTGATCAGCTTGGAGCGCTGTGGCTTGGCTGTCTACTGTGAGCGTCCTTCTGTCATTGGCGATAGCTGAGACTGTGGCATTGGCGCGGGTCTGTGTGAGCGTGACAGGTGAGGAGCTCCCTACAGTCATCACAGCTGAGCCGCTTAGAGGACCAGGAGCCACCCACTCATAAACTCTAGTTTGCCCTGTGACCGTCTTAATCATCTAGCGCCTCCTGCATTTGCTTTGGCTATATCCTGAGCCGTGGCCTTCTGAAGCCCCGCCGCTTCCATGAAGGTGTCTGTGATGGGTGACCAGCTGTGTCTGCAATTATACCCACCACCGCTAATTTTAACAGGCATCCCTTGACCGTTGTCTAGCTTCCTCATCTGCTTCTCATCTACCACCTTGTTGATAAGTGGGCGACAGAAGGAGCGGGTGATGCCATCGCGTGGGCCTGTGTAGAGGTAGAGGTCAAGGTCATACGCCTCAGCCGCTTTAGCTGTGACGGTGCGCCCATAATTATTGAGCTGAGTCCTAGCCTGTGTGAGCTGTGTCCCTGTGCTCTGCTCAAGGCGCTGATTAAGTGCGTCAATAGCTTGGCTCATTGGGACTGCTACAGTCATTCCTTGGAGAGCGCTCCTCACAGCTGTGAGGGTGTCTGGGAGGATGACATCTTGAAAGACCTGATCAGCGGTTGCAATTTGCAAGGCTTCAAGGTCAGGAACATCAGAGGCGCTCGCCCCTGAGATAATCACTTGGAGGGTGTCAATCGCCACCTCTGTGATTGCGTCTTGCGCTGTAATAAAGTCATCAACCGCCAACCCCATTCCGCTCCTGAGTACGAAATCAAGGAGCTGTTCCCTTGGTAGGGCTAGGAGTTGGTCAGCTGAGGTGAGCTCAACGGCGGTCTGTAGGTTAGCCACCGTCTCACGCTGAGCGCGCTTCAAGTCACGCTTGAATTGAGCTTCAGCCTTGATCAGAGCCTCAAGGCTCTTAATCTTTGCTTTGATGATCTGCCCATATGGTCCCTTGAGGTCACGAAGCTGAGCTGAGAGGTCATCGAGCGCCTTTTGATCAGCGCTCGGACCTTCAGCCAATGCTACATGAGAGCGACCACATGAGCAGACCACGCCACCCTCTTAGAGGCAGTCCGTGAGGACGAAACCAAGGTCACCGTCAACGACCTTGTAGAGGTGGCTCATGTCAGCCCAGACGTTGCGAGCGGTGAGGTCAAGCTTGTCGTACTGACCAGCCTTCATTGCCTCGAACTCAAGGTTGACAGCGGCCACAGGCATCATGCGCACACCATTGCGGCTCTGAATGCTGTCTGAGCCATGGAGGATACCCATGAAGATGCTGTCACCTGTCCAGATGTAGCCCTCTGAGCTAGCCGCGCCAGGTACTGCATTGTCTTGGCGAGCCGCGCCAACGTGGATGTTGGGGATGCCAAGGAGATCACGGAGGGTGTTGATGACCTGCTCATCAGAGAGGAGGAGGCTTCCACCACCTGCGACACCACTTGGAGAGGTGCCAACCTGGAAGTAGCCACGGAGCTCACCTGAGCGAGCGAGGCTACGGAACACCTCACGACCCAAGATGAGCGTGTCAGCGTTGAGGCCGTGAGCGTTCTCAAACACGGTGTCCTTGAGCTGGTGGAGGTAGCTCAGAGGCTCAGCGCCCGCCACGTCAAACTTGCCACCAAACTGAGCGGTTGAGGTTGCGGTGTTGAAGTTAGCCCCATCAAAGAGGACGTCAGCGGCGCGCTTCTCTTTAGCGAGC
>Ga0208019_1001731_pt1 | contig 11352 bp, 13 predicted proteins | sample CB_VirMetaG_5_FD_184540 | JGI IMG/M metagenome (GOLD analysis project Ga0208019, IMG submission 184540) | Freshwater to marine saline gradient viral communities from Chesapeake Bay - CB_1508_1D Viral MetaG (SPAdes) (version 4) | ecosystem: Environmental > Aquatic > Marine > Coastal | place: USA... | reverse complement strand
GAATTGCAGTTGAGTGTTTACCTCATCAATGCCCGAACCCGATGCGATAAGTTGCCGCGCTGATTTCGCTACGGCTTCGATTTGAAAAGGCGTCTTTGCAGTAAAGTCGTTCAGGTTGCGCATCATATCGGCCGCCTGCTTCGCGCCTCCCGTCAAGCTGATGAAACTGGTTTCCATCGTTTCGAGGTCCGCCGCCGATTTAATAGCAGCGGCACCCAGCGCAGCGATTGGCATCGTAAGCGAGCGCGTCATGCTTTGACCAAGCTGCTTGGTGCTTTTGCCAAAGTTCTGCATCTTCCGCATCGACTGGCCTAATGCCTTATCGAATTGCCGCGTTTGTGCGCCTATCGTTACAATTAAGTCATTTAGTTTCGCCATTGGTCACGCTCTAAAATTCGCTGCTTTAATTCCTCTTTTGTAAGGTTGTGCCGGTTCTTCTCAGGCCGCTCCCATGGAAACTGCATCAAATCCTTTGGGGCTAATTTACGGCCTTTTTTTAGGTGCGGTTGGAACATCATAGCACCGAGCCACCGCACGCGCTCCCACTCGGCACGCTCGCGGTATTCTTCCACCTCTCTATTGCCGTCGAGTGCAAGGCTTATTTCTGCGAAGGTCATTGACCAAAACGCAGAAGGGGATAGACGCAGTACGCCCATCCCCATCCGTATTATTTCGGCCCAGCCTACCGGCTCGTCCGTGCCCTCTATCTTTTTTTTTGGTCGCTGTACTCGCCGAGAACATCGAAGCACTGCGTGACGTGAGCCAGCGTAATATGCTCCTCAAATTCTGCAAGCTCCATCGTAAACTCCACGCCTTCGAATTCGCAGCCGCATTCGACGCCTACGAAACAAAGGTACGCGCACGCTTCGGCGCTTAGTTTCGACGGGTCCGATAAGCTGAACACGTTGACCTTGGCTTTGCGTTCAAACTTTTTCAGCGCCTTCATAGAATAGCGCACTGGATAATCCGTGCCGTTTACTTCTATCATGAAGCTGGTGTGTCGGTAATTACTCCGCTAATTTCAAACGTGGCGCTGTACGTCGCTGTGTCCTCGGTGCCGCCTGACTGCTCCAAGCTGGTCAAGAAACCCGTGCAAGCAAATGACAAATCACCCGTCACTTCGTTTGCCTTTTCAAACGTCAAAGACAAAGCCGTGCGGTTTTCAAATGCCGCAAACAAATCGGTTGTGTCTTTGTTGCTGTCCGCATCGGTGTAATCAATCAAACCGCTGCAGCTGATTGAACCGGAACGCGTGCCGGCCAAAAGTTCACGCCATCCCGCGCTGTCTTTGGTTGTGATGTCGATGGTTTCCATGCTCAAGGATAATGAGCAATCGGTGGCGGCTGCAATCAACGTGCTGTCGATATATACGCCTAATTCTGTACCGTTAAAAATGGCCATTTTATTCTTCTGTTATGTCGTTAGATTCGTCTTCGGTCTTTTTCTTTGGCGCGTCTAAATAGCCTTTTTTCTTCAGCTCTTCAGCAAAAGCGGTGGTAACTGTTGGCGTGTCGCCTTTCTTCCAGTTGTTCCCGTGTAGCTTGCACGCTTTTTGGATTGTAACCTTCATGGCTGCAATTTAGTCAATTTCTGATTTATTAAATACCCGCGCGTTCTGCTGCCGTCGTGCAGTGCCTTGCTTCGATACTGTCAAGCGTAGCGCGTAACCATTCGCCCAGCGGCTTCAGCGTGCTTTCTCGGTAGTTGGCGCCCAGCGTCGCGCTTACGGTATGCGTTCCAAAGGCGATGCCGCTTTTGTGGATCAGGACCGCGTTAAGCATTTCCGCCGCCATGACGCTTACGATTTTGCTGAGTTGTCGAAAGGCTTCGTACAGCTCGCGCCCTGCCGTCCGTGGGTACGTGATGACGTGAACGATGGCGACCACGATGCCGTACACAAACCCTATCGGCACGGCTACAAGCGCCAAGGCCAGCAACGCAAAAACTTTTACCACTTTCATCGTCCTTGACCTTTGTACGGTTTCTTGTAATTCTTCGACCTTTTCAGCTTGCTTGTTTTGGTTTTAGCGTGGACGTTGGGCCGCGATACAAACCGTTCCACCTTTTTGTGTTCTGCCTGCTTCTTTGCCATCAGATTTCTTCATCGGTAAACCAGCCCGCTGCTTTCATATAGTCGTAATCGCGCACGGTCGTCGTGCTTGGAATGATGTGACCAAACGGAAAACGGTGATTCGTCTGCACGTATGCGCTGAGTTGGTACCGCTCGTCATTGGTGAGTTCAGGAAAGCAAGCCGTCAGCTTTTCGAGCGTCGCCGCTTCGTGAACGTGGATGAGGTAATCGGTATCCACTTGCAAAGCGTTTTGGATTCCGTCGGGGTGCGTAACGATTCCAAAGACGGTTGACGCCTTTTCGCCTTCTGCCTGAATGAGAACGGGACGCGAGATGTTGTAGAGTTCTCGCGTTATTTGCTTTGCCCGTGCTTCGCTTGTCTGCGTGGCGGTTGGTAGAACTATGATAAAACCATTCATATCGTGATGCCGTGATAAGTTGCGATGTTGGATTCTATGCCGCTGCGGTTGCTAGATTGGTCGCTGTCGTAAATAATTATTTCCGCGATGTAGTTTGGACGCGTGTCCCTGTTGCCGTGAATAAATCCTGACGTTTGTGTGGTGCTTATTGAAGTTGAAACAGGGTTGTTGCTTCCCGCCACACCATCTCTAAAAATGTACATATTACCGCTGACATTGTAGCCCGTTATCAAAATAGTGGTGTCAAGCGTAGCCGTTTCTGTTTTATTATTTTGGTCCATACTACTTCCATCTCCATTCCATAACCCTACAATGTTATTTTCCCAATTAACCAAACGAATACCATTAGGAATGTTTCCGCCGCTTCCATTGCTGTAAATATCCGACCTGCCATCTGTTACGCCCGTTGGCACTTCACTTACCGCAGTAATGAAATAAGGGTCTGAAGCATAGCCTGTTGGCACATTCATTTTGTTGCTCACATTGTCTTGAAAATAAACGGCTGGTTTTGAGTTGCTGTTGAGCGTAACGCCCGTAGTCCCGTCGTAAATCTTCGGCATTGAACCCGTGGCCGTTTGCGCCGCGTCGTTGCTGTTTCCTGATTGGTCGTACCAGTAACGAATGAACCCATCATTCGAACCGCAGTGAGCAGCCAAGGCCGTCGTGTCAAGTTCACCGCTTCCGTCAAACCCGATGTCTGCGTAACTCGTGCCGTTCCATACGTTGATAGCGTCGCCTGTATAGGTGCTAGATAATAAACGCAAAGAATAAGCCGCCGCTGCGCCGCTGTAATCGTCGAGCAAGTAACTGGTGGCTGCAGTATCCTCCCACGTCATTTTAAGGCTTATCGGAACTGTCCCGCCCGTGCGTTCTTTTAAATATGCCAACAGCGTCGCCTTTGCCGTAGCGTACGCCGTATCGTCGGCAATGTCTGCAAACTGCGCCCAGTCGCCGCTGGTGTCGGGATCGGCCTGCGCCTTCTCAGCGTACCACAACTTTCGCCGAATCACATTACCCGCGCTTGGCGTGTCGCTCGATGCCGATTCGCTTAAACCGTCGCCGTCTGCCTGCGCCGTATAGTACAGCTCGACCGTTTCCGTAGCGCCTGAACGTAATGTGCCCGCTTCCGTATCGTACCGCTGATGGTACTGCACATCAATCGCAATGTCAGCCCACTGAACATCATAATCCGTACCGCTCGCCTTTACAAGCGCCTGACCCGTGGTCCCTCCAGCAGGCAACGCCTGAAAATCTTCGTTCAACCATTTGCCGCTTGCCGTGTCGTAGCGTATGATTTGATTATCCTGTAAATTGGAAATATCCGTATCGAGCAACTCCACCAGCGTATCAATCGCAGGCGGTGGCGATCCTCCAGTATTGCCGCTCGTGCCGTACAGCGTGGCAAAATACAGCTGCCCGCTGCCGTCAGTTTTGAGAAAATAATCCGTACCGCCGTCAGACGATGGTAAAACGTATTCTTGATTTACCGTTACGTTGCCTTCCTCGTCTACCTTGAATACCTCAGCGTCGCCGCCGTTCTTTACTATGAAAGCCTTGTACGGTTCATTGTTATCTTGGTCCAGCTCAATTACCAAGTCGCCGTTGCTTTGAATCGTAAGCGGTCCAGCGGCTTGCCCTACGTCCAAAGGCCGAATTAACTTTGTCGAAGCGCCTGCTAAGAAGATATCGCCGCTGACCGTTACGTCACCGCTGGATAATATATTTTGAAAAGTAGGATTTGACGATATGCTCAAGATAGTGTAACCACTCAACTCGGATTGTGTCAGTGAACCCGTAGTTAAAATCGGCAACGAAGCGTTGACCCATTCCGATTCACTCTCGTCATATTTCAAGATTTGCCCTTCCGCTAAACTGGAAACGTTGACATCGGACAATTGACCAAGCTGCGTGCCCGTCACTGGCGAACCCTGGGCAATTTCAAAATCCGTGCGGCTTATGCGTACTTCGTAATCCGCGCTTATGTTGTACGCCCGTTGCGGTTCGTCAAAATCGATAATTTCGTTAATATACTGGATGCTTTGGACGTTGACGCCGTTATACGTGCCTTTGACGCGATCCAAAGCGCCGCGAACGGCTACGGCAATATCAATGGCCTGGCTGTAACTGGTCGCGTAACAATTGACCTCTATGCCCGCCGTGTCCAGTTTCGAAGGCTCTGGCTTCGTGTCACTCGGTTCGTTGTTCGTTATGTTGTAAACGATATAAGGCAAGTCGCCGTCTTGTTGGGCAACTTCTGGATAAATCCGTGTGCCAACGATGTCGGTTATTGCAGTTGCATTCGTCAATAAGTGGTATATCGCTTTTCCTACAATCATCGCATAAATCTTTCAAATTCCTTACGGTACAATTCAACTTGCTTTCTTCGCGCACTTGGTTGGCCTTGCATTAATCCTTGTGAAACTTTACCCTTCATCGGCGTGTTCATAATGACGCCTTTACCGCCTTTCTTTCCGCCTTTGCGCATCGTAGCTGGACGGGCACCCATGTCGACTATGTGAGCAAACCAGCCATCAGCGTTATCGCGCACTTTGCGTTTTAGTGGTCTTTTGCCTGCTGTGTTTGCCCTTGGTCCTATAAACGCTGTATTCGAACTTTTTGGAAACCATACGCCAATTGATTTGCGTAGCTGATCGCGCTTTACTACGATGTTGTCGCGGTCCTCAAAATGAATGGTTATATCTTCTTTGTAAGGCTTCAAATTGCTGCGCGTTGCAACTATAATTTCTCTGCCCGCGTTTCGATTGGCTCGGCGAAATTCCTTTTTGTTGATTTCGCCAAATCCAGCCGCGCGATCCAGCCGCTTTTCAATCTTTCGTAATTGCTGCTCGAAACTTTGCATCACTCGCCGCGTAAAGTGGTTACAATTCGCAAACCTTCCTGCCGTCCGATTTCCTGGATGGTTTCAATCTGATATGTATTACTGTTGTAGCTTACGCGGTCGCTGGGCTTTAGGTCACTCACGTCGCTGCTGTATCGAATAATAAAATGGATGGGCTGCTTACTCATAACCTGGTCGCTCTGGATACTTTCGCCGCCTCCAACTTTGTACTGGATTTGCGCCCAAACCGTCGCAATGGTAGCCCACGATTCGGCACGCTCACCGTATGCGTTCACGGTCAACGTAGCGCGCTGTATAGCGATACGGCGGTCCATGCTTCCAAACCTCATACGGCCAATATATTGCGGTACGGTGAAACAAGCGAATGAATACCTAACGGCAGCTCACGAATAACGTTGCCGCCCGAAATTACCTGCTGACGGTTTTCGTACAAATGCCCAACCAACAAACGAATAGCGTGCAGTATCGGCTGCGGTACGTCGGCTTCTGCATAGCCCAGGTTCATGTTGATTTGCACCGCGTGGAATGTGTCGTCGTACAAATCGGGCGCGTTGTCAAACGTGATTCGTGCGGACTTGGTTTTAATGTCGTACCAATACTTTGCAGCGTCTAGCGTTTGCGTGGTGTTGCTGGTGTCGGTATACGTTACGGACGTAATCGAATTGACGGGACCAACTGGGAACCGCGCGTTATAAAAGAAGTCCAGGTAACCTACTGCCGTAACGTCGCCCAGGCGCGTATTGCAATAGTCCTCGATCCACGCAATGGCGGTATCTCGCAAAGCTTCAATTAGCGTGTCCTCGTCGCTGTGGTCAACACGCAAATGGCTCTTTAAATCGGCAACCGTAATAACGCTGTCGAGCGTCGGTGTGCCTGTTATTTCCACGGTCATCATGTCGTAAAAATAAGGACAAAAAAAAGAGGCGACCGCAGCCGCCCCTTTCCCAAATTATCACGCTACTAATTATGCAGCTTCGATGTCCGTGCAGATGCTCAATGCGCCTGGCTGACGTACAGCAACGTCGAAGAAACGATTTACGTGCAAAGTGATTTGCGCGTTGCCCGCTGCGCTGTATGGGTCAACCAACAAATCAAGGCCACCGAAGTAAGCCAAGATAAGGCCTTGTTGGAAGTTACCGAAAACCATTTGTCCCAATGGTCCAGCAGCATTTACCAAGTAAGGAGTGGCAACTGCTCGGTATCCGTTGAACGTGTTAGACGCCAAGTCGTACAAAGCAGAAACGCTTGAAACTTGCGCTACGTTCTTAGCCAATTTGAACGCTTCAGGCGACATAGCGTAAGCAGCACCGCCAAGGTTTCCACCAGCAGCCAAAACAGCCGCCTCCATAGCTACTGCCAAAGCAGAAGTCATGTCGGTGTTTGCTCCAGCAGTCGATTGGTCGTCTACATCGGTATCGGCCAAAATCACGTCAAACGCTCGGTCGTCGATGTATGCGTTCATCGCTGCGCTCAAGTCGTTCGCGATGAGCGTATCTATGCCCACACCTCCCTGGAGGATGAGTTGTTTTGTGTACGTGGTCTTTGCAGATACACGCTCAGGCGTCATGCTGACGGTATCCATCAACAAACCTGATGCAGCATTTGGATCGGCTTCACCTTCACCCGTTCCGCTTGCCTTCGTTGCGATTCGTGGGAATTGCAAGTTGCCAGCAGCGTTACGAATTACAGTAGCTCCCAAACTTTCGATTACGGTTGGCGCTCGCAAAGCTTCGATAGCAGCGGGTACAACAGTTGCAACCGCTCCAGCACCTGAACCCGTAGTCGCTGAGTGTTCGTCAGCGTCACCCAAAGCACGCAAAGCGATTGAAGGAATAGCGATCTGACCAGTCATTTGCAAGCCTTGTGAACGCGCCTCTTTCGCAGCTTCCTGCGCCCACTCAGCCTCAGCACCTTCCAAGCTGCGACCGTTCGCAATTTGTGCTACGGCTCGGCTGATTGAAAACGCGCCGTGAACGCGCTCAACTTCGCGCTGCTCGGCGTTTGAAACGTTTCCGCTCTGCGCCATGCGTGCAACCATTTCCTGCTCTCGCGTCTTGTGCTTAATCTTTACATCCAAGTCGCCAATCATGTTGTCAAGCTTGTCGCATCGCTCCTGCTCTGCTTCTGTCAATGAGCGGCCCTCTGAATCCGCTTTTTGTCCGATGCCTACGAACTCCTCGTAATACGCGGATCGTTGGCCTTTAAGGTCGTTAAGTGTCATATTTGAAAAATTGTTCTCTGATTTCTGCGTAAAGTTACGCGCTTCGGTTTTTATAGTTTCAGGCTCTGCGCGTTCTTCCTGCACGGGTTCCTGCGTTTCCTGTTCGTCATTCAATGCCGCCGCTTCCTGCGCCGCCGCTGCCATGTTTCGCGCTGCTACTGTCGTACTTGGTGATGCTGGATACGTCACGGCTGACGTGTCCAACAATCGGCCAATTTTGGTGATCGTCCTTGTGCTGCGGTCCTCGCTCCATTCGTCTTTGTCAATGGTAAACGCAAACGAACTTTGCGTAATATCGCCGCGCTTAATGAGCTTATAAAGGTCGCGCCCGTCCTGCGTGTCGGCCAAAGCCGCACGGTACTTTAGGCCCGTTTCGTCAACGCTCAATTCCAGTGTGCCGTTCGTGGTTCGTGCCAATGGCGCGCCCGTATGATTCAGCAAAAACCGCACGTCATCGTTTAATACCTCATCAAAGGCGCCGCGCGATACGGATTCTTTGAAATATCCTAAGTCGTACTCTACATCGAAGTTGCTGGCGTAGCCCTCAACTACCAACGTATCATCACCTGCTGCGCGGACTTCTGCCGTGCGCAGTTCTACGTTTTCGCCGTATTGGCTGCGCAGTTCTTCAATGCGCTTGTCGTCATTCTGTTCCATTACTTTCTGTTAGTTTGTCCGAATAAGCGCCCAACCTGTCGAGCGCGATTTGGTTGACCTGCACTACGTGCGTATCGCCGCCGTCGGTGGGGTTCAGGTCCTCCCGTTCTCGGACTTCGTTAATATTTAAAACGCCGTTTTGAAGCATCTGCGTGTAAAAACTCGCACGACTTTGCATATCGCCGCGGTACAAATCATTCAGCAAAAATTTGCTGTAAATCTGTGGCCGCTCGCGTGATTGAATCAGCTTCCTGTCAATCTCTTGTTCAATGCGTTTGGCCCACGGTGAAATCGTGTGCCGTGCAAATTGCAGGTTTTGTTGCTCGACGTTGTTGTAAGTCGTCTGCGATTCCAGTTGCACCAGCGTCGGCGGTACGCTAAAAATGCGGCAAATTTCTTCCGCTTGAAACTTGCGCGTTTCGATGAATTGCGCTTCGTCGGGGCTGATGGAAATGCGCGAATATTTGAACCCAAACGGCAGCAGCTTGGTGCCCGCTTGACGCGCCGCGCTGTTCCAACTGCCTTGGATTATGTCCATTTGCTCCTTTTTCAGCGGCTGGTCGCTGGATAAAATGCCCGTCATTTGGCCGCCGCTTCCAAAATATTCCGCCCCAAATTCCTCTGCTGCTTTCGCTAAACCAAGGTTTTCACGGTGCAAACGGATCGGGCTTTTGCGCTGCAAATTGCAGATTTCAAGCATATTTTCAGCCTGAACCATGCCCACATTCTTCACGCTAAAGACGGGTTGACCATTGACGAACTTACGATCTACGTCATAGTAATCGAGGCCAATCAGGTTGGTGACATAACCGCGATTATCGCGCTCAATTAGCGCATAACCGCACCCGTGCAGAACGGCCATGCTTACAATGGTTTCCCAAAATTCGTAAGCCGTTTGATATTCGTTCGGGCGGTATTTGATAACGTCGTAAGCTGGGTGAACGTTGGCGGGCTGTATCTCCCTGCCGCTCTTTTCGTACACTTCAAGGCCTAAGCTGGCAACCGTAGATGCGATTTTGTACGTGCAAGCGTAGACGGTGGAAATGGTGAGCGCCGTGGTTTCGTTGATATTCGCGCCGCTTACCGTGTGGCCAAATATACCCAGCTCGTTGGGTATCGCTTGGCTGTCGTACTTGCCAACTCGATAGCGAAGTAACGCGCCCAATCTGTCCTTGAGTGTTGCCATATTGGTCGCAATTTACGAAAGCGAAATTATGTCGAAGATTGTGTCACTCGCTCCGTTGGTTTTATAGTGGCCGTACTCGTTCATGGCTATTATCGACGCAATTACGCCGTCAACCTTCTTGCTTTCGTGCTTTTCCTTCGTCACGCGCTTGTTTTCATTGACGTCAGTATACACTACCGCGCATCCCATCTGCCAGCGCAGTACCTCGTTGCCGCCGTGAATGATATTGCCTTTCATCATTTGCATTTCAAATTCCTTGGTAGGGCCGTTCATCGTCGTGATGTTCTGCGCCATTGGGTGCATTTCAATATCGTCCTGGATTAACTCGCTGACGATATACGTGCTGAATCTCGGATCATAACCAATGGACCGCACATCGTATTTGGCGCATTGCTCAACTATGTAATCCTTGACGTATCGAAAATCGGTAACGTTTCCAGGCGTCACGGTGATGTGCCCTTCCTTCGCAAATCGTAAATAGTCGATGCCTGCGCTCAGTTTCTTGCTTTGCGCTTTTTCCTGGTTTACGAACTGGTGAACGATGAGGTAAAAACAATCATGATCGTCATCACGAAATAACAAAGCGAACGCCGTAAGGTCTTGCGTACTTGCAAGGTCGAGGCCGCCAAAAGCAGGCAAATGCGGTAAACGGTCCCACGGTATCGGGTCGGCGCCCAACATGAAAACGTCGTCAGGTATCCACGCCGTTTCTGCGCTCGTCCAGATATTCAAATTCAGTCGAAGGAACGTGTTGAGGTACGACGGGACCGACGCGGCTTTTTTGCTTTCCTGCTCGAAATACGCCTTTGTGCAGATTGTGCCATATCCTGGATTTGCTTTTTGCCACGTACTTTCTTGGGTCCAGTCATCGCTGTCGTCAGCAGCGTATAAAACTGGTAAAAAAGTTTCATCCAAAATGCTGCCTTCTTTAACCTGGCGAGCGTACTCATGAACTTCAAAACAAATCGAATTACGATCATGGCCTGCCGTGGTTAATGCGATAATCAGCGGTTGCGTCCTGGCGCCTGTCGACGTCACCAAAACGTCCCACAAATCTCGATTGGGTTGTGTGTGGAGTTCGTCAAATATAACGGCGTGACAATTGAACCCGTGCTTCGTGCTGGCTTCTGCGCTGATGGATTTGTAAAAGCTGCTTTTGTACTCAATCTGATTTCGCAACACTTTTGCGCGCCTTGCAAGGTGCTTGTTGTTGTGAACCATTTCCTGGGCGATGCTAAAGACGATGTTTGCCTGGTTACGGTCGCCTGCTGCGCTGATAACTTCCGCGCCTGGTTCGCCGTCGGCAAATAACATATACAGCGCGATCGCCGCCGAAAGATTTGACTTGCCATTTTTACGAGGTATCTCAACATAGCACGTTCGGTATTTGCGCCTGCCGTCGGCTTTCTTCCAGCCAAACAGCGGGCGTATGATGTCGTCTTTTTGCCACTGCTCCAGCAGGAACGGCTTGCCGCCTAACTCGCCTTTGACGTGCGTGCAGAACCTTTCGATAAAGTCAACCGCGCGATCCGCAGCAGCGTCGTCAAACCAATAATCACCCAAAGTATTCGTCAACGCTTTCTTCCGTTTCTGTCGTCGTACCTACCAACCGCTCCAGCGTGGCGATCATAGCCTGTTTACGCATTCGCGCTTCTTTGAGCTGCTGCCATTCGGGTCGGGCGCGGCTATACGTATCGCCGCTTTTGCCGATGACCTGGTAACAAGTCCCGTTATCGTTGCAGTACGCCTGCAATTGTTCTTCCTCAATTTCTACGCAGGCCAGCGTTTGTATCAATGACTTTACGCCGCTGGTCAAGTCGCTGCGCGTGCTGTACTCGGCTACGCGCTCTGTAAACCGTTGGAATTGTAAATCGTTCATGCCGCCTAAGTTACGGGCAAACCCCTTTTAGTCGGAAATAGGCTCAGAAAAATCCTGAG
>Ga0208019_1001730_pt1 | contig 11359 bp, 24 predicted proteins | sample CB_VirMetaG_5_FD_184540 | JGI IMG/M metagenome (GOLD analysis project Ga0208019, IMG submission 184540) | Freshwater to marine saline gradient viral communities from Chesapeake Bay - CB_1508_1D Viral MetaG (SPAdes) (version 4) | ecosystem: Environmental > Aquatic > Marine > Coastal | place: USA... | reverse complement strand
TCAGTACACTGACTGGCTGGCATTGCAACCGGGTTACGCGGAATATATGCGCCAGAGGCATATCGACCAACAGCAGGCGCGGCAGGAATTTGACTAAAGACAACCGGAGAGAGAGGAGCAACCATATTCTAGGGGTATACCAAGCGCGGAGAATAAGGCTAGAGGATATAAGGCAGGAACTAGAGAAAAGGAGACGACATGATACCGCATGATTGGCCGTTTGTGCCCACAGAAGAGCAGTTAGAAGGGTTAAACAAGCTGCGCGACAGGCATGACTTGCCGAGGCTGGCGTCCGTCACAAGGGCGCGTGAATGGTTAAACGCCTGTTTTGAAATAGATGATTGCGCTGAAGGGATCGAAACACGAAACAGCAGATGTGTGGAACAGGAGGGCTCAATAATGGCATGGAATCCATCACCGAAAGTAGCTGACTGCCGGGAAATTGCGCACAAGTGGGACCACGATCAGGTCATTATCATCGCCCTGACGCCGTACTCCGGCAAGATTGAGATGGCATCTTATGGGGAAAATAAAGCCTTGTGCGCGATGGCGAAACGGCTTGGAGATGCGGCCTATGATGCGGTCTGCGCCCGATTTGCAGCCGAATAAATGGGTTCGAACCAAAGAAAAGTGTTTAACAGTCCGATTCGTTGAACAGGGCAAGACGGCTTAGGGTACTGTGCGCAGAGAATAAGGCTTGGAACGGCCGAGCCAAGAAAGGAAAGGAATACGAAATGAATGCCTATGGATGGGACTGAAGAGAACGATCTTTGTCAGGCGCAACCGGTACACCTGGATTGTATGACAAAGTATGCATCTTCTTTTAGGTTGAGCAAGACCGTGGGGGTGATCTATATAAATATTTGAGGGCTCAATATAGTGATGAGTTGTAGTGTGCAGGTTAATTGTAGCAACCGAAAGCTAGGGCGAAAAGATATAGAGTTTTACCCAAAAGAGGAGTTTTACTGTACGGTAAAAGTGGGGTTTTGAGGCAAACAAGGGTGAAAGGAGCGGAAATGGAAGGTTATCAGCCAACAAGTAAGTGTGCAGAGTGCGGCGGAGAGTGCTGCAAGGAAATGCCGGGATCTGTTGTGCCCCAAGATCTGGGGAAAGATGTCAGATCAAGGGCCAAGGAGATGCTGGAATCGGGCGATTATCAACTGGACTGGTGGGAGGGTGATGTCACGGGCGGCGAACGGGATCGCTCGCTGTACATGCGTCCTTCCGTGGTCGGCAACAGGGATCTACAATATGGGTCATGGGGCAACGATCCCTGCGTGTTTCTCACTGCTACGGGATGTCGCCTGCCATTTGAAGATCGGCCCCACGGTTGCCGAATGCTTGAACCTACCGCCAATGGGTGCATATGTCATTCAGGACACACCAGCGATAAGGAAAACGCAGCTATCCAGTGGTACCCACTGAACGATATGCTAGAAGAAATATGCAGGGAAATAGAGGAGAATCAAAAATGAAGACCGACAGAACGCGTCCATTGAATTTTGATAAGTGTGCGGGGTTTGTGGGATATGATGATAATTATATGCTTGAATACATAGATGATGTAGAGGATGAGCTTGCCAAATTGTATAGTCAACGACTGGCTCCGGCGGCCATGGATATCATCGAAAATGACCTTGCCCTTGAAGCCCCGCCGACCCTCTGCGCGGCCCGATTACACAAGGCGCAAGTGTGTTCTAGGATGGGCTGAAAAAATAAGTTAATATATTCTTGACAAAGGGTGTGGGGCGTGATAGGTTTCGGGAAACTGAGGGAGGAGAACGGTATGAAGAAGAGTGATTTGAGGGATGGGATGATTGTGGAGTTTCGGAACGGACTAAAGCTTACCGTGAGAGGGGATTATATGAAGAACAACATCAGCTATTGTTACGCCTTGAGACACTGGGACGAGGACTTGGCGTATTTCTCAGATCACGATTATGACATCATCAAGGTAATCCAGCCAGCGCAAGAAGAAAAGGTGCTATGGACCCGCCCGAAGCCCAAGACGGAGAAGGAGAAGGCGATTGATCGGGCCGCCGAGATGATAGCCGAATACATCCAAGGAAAGTATCACCCTTTCTGCACAATCACTCAAATCCTCACCGACGCACTAAGGAGCCTCTAACATGGACACAGACACCCCAGTAGCCCCGCCAGAGGGCAAGGACGTAAAGGGCAGTGAGTTATCCTTGGGAGGCTTCGCCGAGGCCACTGACAAGGCCACCAGCTACCTTGCAAGCCATCCAGACGACAAGACGGTAGGATACTTGGCCGGAAAGATCCACGATAGCAAGGGAGAGATATTTGAGGTTGGGGTATTCCTGCGGCGAGCGGGTCGGAATATTGCGCGGCGGAGGGGATGATGATTGTATTTGAGAAAATTCATACGATGGAGGATCTTAGGGCCATGGCTCATGCCAGCAATGTATTGATGTGGATGAATCATCCGGAATGGGGGAAGTATTATGATAGGGAAAAGAGGGGCAATGGAGTCGATAATGTTGGAGAGAGAGGCGTGGACGGACGGATGGGCGAAGGAGATCTACGATCAACTACCGAAGGACTATCCAACGAAGGAGAAGGCAATGAGTAAGGACAATACAATGAAGGCTCTGGACGGCAGCATCGAGAAGTGGGAAGGGATTGTGATGGGGACGGAACTGGATCGTGGAAGGCGGAATTGTCCGCTTTGTCAAGAGTTCGGGGCTGGAGGGGGTTGTGGCGCCTGCCCAATTGCGGCGGATACCGAAGATTCAGGTTGCCGCAACACTCCATATACGGCATGGTCCTCCGGGGGGCAGCTTCCCCGTAAAGCCGACACCCCCGAAAAAATCAAGGCCGCAATCGCCATGCTGGATTATCTCAAGGATCTGAAGAAGCGGCTTGAGGAGAAGGCGAAAGTGGCCAAACCGGAACCCCCAGCAATGGGAGTATCACCGGACAAGCTGAGGGTCGGGGATTACTTCACGATTCTGCGGTGGAAGAAGGGAACTTCGTCTTTGGGCGGGTGGGGAAATTGCGATCAGTCATGGACAGACGGCAGCATCATAGAGGTCAAAGGCATAAAGCCATTGATGGTATGTATTCCGGGAGGCCCATATTATACACGCAGCCCATTCCGGATTGATGGCGAGCGGATTGAATCCATAGTGATTCTGAAAGGGATTGATGTTCTCCAGACGGAAGAGCACAAGGCTGCGGTTGCCGTAGTGAAGGCAGTGAGGGCTAACAGGTGGGTGACTACGGGGACCGGAACTCAGATATGCGGCTTCTGCGGCGGAACAAAGGGAGTAGCCTCATCCCATGCGACCCACTGTGATGTCTGCCGAGCCCTCAAGGCATACAAGGCAGCAATCAAATGAAATTCGGCGACGTAATCATAGACGGGTGGTCTGGTACGGGCCACCCCCGCCGGGTGGGGATCTTTATCCGCAAGCTGAGTTCGAGTTATATCCGGCTGACGGACGGGGAGGGCAATCTCTGGGATGCAGCAACGGACGGGAACTCTAATCTCAAGATCGTGGGGACCATCATGGACGAGGACTCACTTGAAATGATCAGGACTGCGAGGGATCAATGACCGATGAAGACAAAAAGTTGGCGTATTGGGTCACGAATGATTGTGACAAGTGTCAGGCCGGAGGAGGCAAGCGGCTAAAGGATGTGGCGACGATCATCGCAAAACATCTGCTACCGGAACGAACAAAGAACATTGAAAACGTGAAGAAGATCACCATTCTACTGGATCAAATTAACTTGGAGCGGACGGCGGCGGGAGGAATGGCGGGGACTCTTCTGGCGATGTACAAGCATATTTCATTCGTTGGTGATGGGGCGGATGAGTTGAGGGAGTTGTGCAATACTAGGGTGGCAGAATGGCGCAAAACTATGGAGGGGATGGTATGATGAAGTACACTTACATTTGTGACAAGTGCGGTAAAGAGGAAGTGAGCGAGAAGAACCAAGGATAAGTTGCATAACCTGTAAGGAGAGAAATGAAACCAACGCAATTCGACGAGATCGTAAAGAAGCGCGCGGATGAACGGGTACAGAAGAAGATCAAAGCCTGCAAGCGTGCCGTGGCAAATGCGGTTAGAGCTATATACGGCAATACCGTAGGCAACTATCATGATTCTGTTCATGATGCACTACAAGACAAACAAGGTGCACCTATCATGGCCGTGCTGTCCAGTGATACCCCATCAAAGGGCTGGCCGAAAGACTTATGGGAGCGGGAGCGGGAGGCCGTTGCAGCCGAACTATTGGCGACAATGGATGAAATGCAGAAGGCTCTTCTCGCTCCTGCCCCTGACACTACAGCAGAAGACTACAACCATGAAGATGAAACCGCGCCAGATCAATAGAAAGGTAAGCCAAACCATGACCGAAGAAACTACAGCCGTAGCACCGCAGACGCCGCTCGCAATCATCGCGGCGGCAACAGCAGACCCGAATGTCGACGTTGAAAAGCTCAGTCGGCGTCAATCGAGGACGCACTGTACGACGTAGTGGCGGAGATCGTCGGCAATGTCATGCAGCAACAGGGCTAGGAGGAAAATACCACATGAGAACACTCCAAGAAATAGGCGAGTTGATACGAACACAGGATAACCGGATCACTGATCAACCCATGTTTATCGTTCAGGAGAAGGTCAGGATCTACGGATTTGACCCCCTGTACGCTGATGATTATGAATGGGTGGACGAGGGCGGAGAGCTGGCTGAACCGGAGCAAGTTGTGGAGTTAGAGAAAGGCGCAGCAGAAGGATTGCTGATCACCAACTGGGTCAAGACCTACTATCGGGAACGGTGGGATTTCGTAACGGCCTGCTTCACGGAGCAGGGATGCGAGGATTATCTTGCTGAGAACGGCCATAATCATGGTGAAACAAGGATATATGTAGAGTCTGCATGCTATAACCATGAGTATCAGACAGTCAGGAAGGCACTGATGGCGTATGCGGAGATCCCCGAGGAGGTAACGGCATGAAAAGGAGAAGAGGACGCCCAAAGAAAAAGGTGAAGGACCGGAAGGGAACATCGGTCACGGCTTACGTTGAGCCCCTCATCGGAGATCAATTTACTATCCGGTGCATGGAGCTGGGGGTGAGCAGGTCGGAGCGGCTGGGATTGTTGATTAAGAAGGATATCGGAGCGAAAGACAAACTGAGGAAGGTGTAATCATGACTATCGAAACAGCGCAAGAAGTAGCCGTAGTGCCACAGGATCAAGGACAGTTCGCCATGATGTCGGTCAACGAGGTCAAGGTTCAGGTGCAGGCTATCCAAAGATGCATGGCCGAATGCATGGTGGAAGGAACCGATGAAGCTACCGGCCACTATGGAAAGATTCCTGGATGCGGACCAAAGAAGGTTCTATTTAAGGCTGGAGCCGAAAAAATCAGCTCCATGTTCCGACTAGTTCCTCAATACGAGATCAAGGAAACCAAGATGGAAGACGGTCACCGAGAATATCAGGTGATCTGTAACCTACTGTCACGTGGCGTGATAGCCGGGTCAGGCGTGGGTTCATGCTCGACGATGGAGAGCAAGTATAGGTATCGTCGCGGTGATTCCTACACAGTCCTCGAAGGCGAGAAGATCCCGAAAGATTATAAGGAGAAGAAGAAGGAATACCAGCGCAAGGGATTAGGCGCCAAGAAGACTGATGACGGGGGATGGGTATGGGTCAAGTTCAACAAGGGCGGGAAGGTAGACAATCCCGATATCGCGGACGTTTACAATACTGTGTTGAAAATGGCCAAAAAACGCGCCCATGTGGATGCCGTACTCACGACGACCGCGGCCTCCGATATCTTCTCGCAGGATCTGGAGGATAATCCTCCTGAAGACATCCGCCCCGAGATTGTACAACCCAAGGCCAAGGCGACGACCAAGAAGGAGACTAAGAAAGATGACCCCAAGGACATCTCTAAGATCAGCGCATCGCAAGTTAAGTTGCTGATGACCACATACAAGGAATCGGGAATCGCAGAGGGCACCCTGCGTGATATCGTCAAGAACATTGCGGGGGTAGAATCCTGCAAAGATATCGCGATGGAATCACTCGATGATGTTCTGGAAGCCATCAAGAATTACAAGGCTGACTTGGCGGCGGCTGGGGAATGAGCGAGCTCCAGAAACATTACGGGGGAAGGTTGGTTTTCGACGAGTCAATGCATCGGTATTGGCTTGACGGGGTAGAGGTGGATTCGGTAACTCAGATCCTCTCAGCCTGTGGACTCGTAGATTACTCCTTCATCCCCGAAGCGGACCGCGAGTTCTACTTGGCTCGCGGGTCCGCAGTTCACTTAGGTTGTCACATTCTCGACACTGGGGAACTCGACTGGGACGAAATGGACCCCCGCGTTGTTCCGCATGTTGAGGCGTGGCAGGCGTTCAAGGGAGATCATAATATCCATGTGATATCCTCTGAGCGACCAGTGTTCAATGAGGTCTACGGATTCGCTGGAACCATTGATAAAATCGTGGAATGGGATGGCACAATATGCCAAGTTGAGTTGAAGACTAACTCATGCCCGTGGTGGCTAGGAATGCAGACGGCTGGGTATGATGCTTGTCTGGAGAAGTCAATACCACGATGGGGGCTGGCACTGAAGGCCAACGGAGGCTACAAGGCAGAACCACAGACAGACTTCGCTGATCGTGATAATTTCATGGCGGCGTTGAGGGTTAGGCAGCTTCAGAAGCTGCATTCAAGATAGGGGGAAGTGATGAGGAACAAACTCGTTGACCTCTTGAGTAGGATAGAGGCTCTTGAGGCCAAGGGTCAGAAGAAGAAATCCAAGGGGAAGAAGAAACCCGCTCCAAAGAAGAAAGGATCATCCAAATGAAGACGCTAAAAGTGGTATGGGAAAAGAGGGGTGATATAAACGTCAAGACGGGAGACTATTTCACAATAGTATCAATGAAGGAAGGCCGCAGCCCATTAGAGGGAAAGGTTCTCATCCTCAAGGCAGCCGACGATCCATTCGTGGTTGCTCAGGTTGGAATGCCTCACAGAAGAAACACAATAACCCTAGACACACGGCAGGTAGCTGAATTCGGGATACCGTCTGACGAATACATCAACGCAGCACTGGAGATTCCGGAATGGAAACCCCTCATATAGGAGACATCCAAATGAGTGAAGCCATCGACAGATTCAAGACAATAGGGGCATTCCACCAGTGGGTACATGGTTACGTGGCGGACTCCCGAGCAGAGTGGAGGGATGCCCTTGCCCGAGTATCCGATGATGAATGGGCTGAGGAGATCAAGAAGATCAAGGGTAAGCAACTCAGATCATGCGTGGCTGGCGTGGTGTGGTGGGATATCAACAAGGATGAGGAGAAATTCCCCCTACTCACAGCACTGAAGGATGGCTACAAGAGGACGGGTAAGAAGATAGGAAAGAAGGAACTACGTAATGCTCTGGTAGAACTCGGGTATCCACAATGTATCACCAAGGAAAGGGCGACTGAACAATGACAGACAACACCCCCAACAAGAACAAGGTTCAAGAGCAGGCACTGGCAACTCTTGAGGACGTAAAGGGCATCACCGTAACGGATCAAAATACCCTCGACATCGCCGGAAACAAACTCAAGATCGTCAAGACCACACTCAAAAATGTGGATTCAGTCTACCGACCCATCCTTGATCGGATGAATGCTCAGAAGAAAGCCACCATGGAGGAGATGAAAACCTACACGGAGCCTCTTCAGAAGGCCGAGAAGCTCATCAAGGGCGCAATCGGGTCATTTGCCGAGGCACAAGAGCGGGCGGCCGCAGCAGAACAAGCACGGAAGGATAAGATTGCCCGACAGGAAGCAGAGGACCAGCGACTCAGAGACGCTCAGGCTCTCCAGGATGCCGGCCACGAGGAGGAAGCAGAGAGGGCACTAGAGACGCCAGTGGTCACCGCCGCGGTCCATGTAGCCCCTGTGGCGAAGGCTGAGGGGGTATCTACGAGGAAGAAGTACTCTGGCAAAGTTGTGAGCCTCAAGGCATTGGTCGTAGCCATAGCCAAGGGGGAAGCTCCCATCACCCTCATCAAACCAGACATGACAGCCATCAATCAACTCGTAAGGGCTACCAAAGAGGCCACTGATATCTCGGGAATAGAAGTAGTTACGGAGACAGTGGTGGCGGGAAGGATATGAACCATGACAGAAAATAAAGGAGAGTTCCACGTCAGGCACCTGCAAGAGAGTGTCAAACGGCTGGAGAAGATACGAGACGAATCACGGGCTACTATCAAAATGCTGGCCGATGCTCTGGCACCGTTCACCCATGATGCCTTACGAGAAATACCCGAAGGCGATGGCCCGCCAATGGACAGGATTGTTCTCAAACGGGGAAATCGACATCTCACCATAGGTGACTTTGTACGCGCTGATCAGGCGTGGCGCAAGGTGCGGTGCGTTAACAGTACATCTAGATATCAATACCGTAGATATCCCAACTAAGGAGGAATCATGAAAACTCTATGGTACATCATAACCATCCTGATTCTTAGTGTACTGACTGGTATTATACTAATGGCTGTATGTGAAATTTGGGGATAGTATAGATACTAGTGAAAATAGTTGAAAATAATCGTTGTAATCTGATCAGAAGTGTGCAATAGTAACTATCAAGACCAAGCGTAACCACCAAGGAGCATTACTCATGAATCAACAAAGCCGTCTCCCCAGCAGTAGGGCTTCCGCCCCAACTGTGCTCCAGCTTGGTCGCTGCGGGGAGACGGCTGTTTTCTTGAGGGAGGTGGAAGGATGAAGAGAGCTGAGGTGACCTCATGAATAAAGCACCCGCCTATCAGTGGTATCCCGACAAGGCCATGCTTGACATGCGCCGATTGTCATGGGCAGCAAAAGGAATCTACCGTGAACTCCTTGATGTCATCTGGATGCAGCACCAAGACACCTGCGAAATGCTGGATGACGATCAGTACATTTCCTCGGAGCTAGGGTGCGACATCGAGACATGGAAGGAAGCTAGGTCGGAGATCATGCACGAATACCGGCCCCTGTTGGAAAAAAGGGAAACCGGTAGGTTATTCTCTAAGGGACTGTGGAAAGAGCGTGTAAAGCAAGTAGAAAGGCGTGAAACCAGCGTAGCCAATGGGAAGCTAGGGGGTAGACCACCGGGCAGCAAAAACCTAGGGGTTAATTCAGAAGAACCTAAAGGTAACCCGGAGAAAACCATTCCTACTCCTTCTCCTACTCCTTCTCCTGTTCCTTCTGTAGATAAAGAACTAAGTGAGAGAAAGATTTCTGCCAAGAGATTAGCAGTCACGCTCTTGGATGCAATATCCAAAGCTGAGGGTCGGAAGCTGACAAGCAAACCTCATGTCTCTGCCAAGCCTATCGAGAAGCTGATGAAGGGCGGAATATCCGAAGAGGAGATAGAGGCGACGATCCTGTGGCTTGCCAGTGACGCCAACATGCAGAAGGGAAGGTATCGCCTTCAGGTTCAGTCAGGGGCGTCTCTGGTGGAGAAATGGGACCGGATACAAGCTGCCATGGACGATGGCAAAGTTCCTAAAGAGGAATTCTTACCCGAGGGTCCACCAAAGATCGACGGAAAAGACTACCTGAAAGCCATGAGGGAGGGGAAGGTATGATCCCCCGCCTCCTAATCCTATGTCACTGGCTAGAGTGTGAGGGGTATCACATTCCCGAAGGGTTGGAGATAGCGTTGATAGAGTGGGCCAAGAAGGCTATTGAAGGTCGGCTAACGACAGAAAGGACGGTGAATAATCATGGAGATTAAGCAACTGATTCTGGATGAGATTGAGCGTAAGGGACTGGACGGCCTGTGGTGTCAAGATATGCCGTGCGGGTGCTTGAAAAACGATCTTGCACCATGCGGAATGTTAGAGAATCTTAGGTATTGCGAGATGGGTAAGCGCATTGACTACAAGGCTGATGAGGCTTGTGGCTGCGACGGCCAAGGAACCGATCATTGGCATATCTGTGATCCGAGTTACAGGAAGCCAAGCGAGGGTGAGAAGCGAAGCGGAATCCCAGAAGAGATAATTCACGAAGTGGTTGATCTATTCCGCCAAAAGCAGCAAGCGTCAGTATCGTCCATTCAGCGACACCTGCGCGTAGGGTACACGGAGGCGGCGCGAATCATGGACGAAATGGAGGCGAGAGGGTTAGTGGGGCCGTCTCGGGGCCTCGAACCAAGGAAGTTGTTTCTCCCTGAACCGACAGGAGATGTGAACGTGCGTAAGCGAACAGTCAAGAGCTGGTGCCTGATCTGTGACAGAGTGATCGAATCCATGCCGATCAAGTACGGCGTCAAGGCACTGACGGTGTGCCAAGGCTGCGCGGCGATGGTAGAAGTAGCGGTTGAGGAAGTCGCTGCCAATGGCCTAGTCATCCGCAACCTGACGACAGAAAGCACGGAGGATAAATGATCTCCAAGATCACAGCACATTCAGACATTATCGACCTCATCCAAGCAGGCAAAGACTATGAACGAGTCATCGGGGTGGTGGGTTCGCTCCAGTTGGTCAAGAGCGACATTATGCCAGAGGGGTACGGAGTGCTCACGGACGACAAAGGAAACGTGGTCGGCTTGTTTACACCACCGAAAGGCCACTCATCGACAGAAAGGAACCGACCATGAAACCACTGCCAACACTGGGCGAGGTGCGCGAGGACGTGCGCACAGAGTTCGATAGCGAATACGAAGGGAAAAAGCCCAATAGGGCGGAAAGGAAGGGCATCATGGCATCGAAAAAAGGTGACTGTGGCAAGAAGCCGAGAGTAGGCAAGAAGGGTGATCCAAAGCCGCGTAAGAGTGGCGGTCGAGGCCGAGGGATGGGTCGCAAGAGATAAAAGGAATACTATGGGAATGTCTAGTGTGTTCTTGTTTGGGGTGATTAAATGCGGATGATAGATCTCTTTTCAGGCATCGGTGGCTTCGCCCTGGCCGCGCAGCGAGTGTGGGGCGATGAACTGGAAATCGTATCCTTCTGTGAGATGGACAAGTATTGTCAGAAGGTACTCAAGAAACACTGGCCGGATGTTCCGGTGATAGGAGACGTGAGAGATGTTACAAGAGAAGATGTGGCCGACTCCCAAAGCAAGCGACTACAAAGTGGACGTAAACGACAATGGGGAGTATGCGGAGAGATGCGAGAAAGCGGGGTTCGAAGTAGCACTACCGCAAGCAGTGAAGCTGACCACATATCAATCGACCTCCTCACCGGTGGATTCCCCTGCCAGCCTTTTTCCTGCGCTGGAAAGAGAGATGGAGTCGAAGACAACCGATATCTCTGGCCGGAAATGCTTAGAGTTATACGAACTGTCAAGCCGACATGGGTCGTTGCTGAAAACGTG
>Ga0208019_1001729_pt1 | contig 11362 bp, 21 predicted proteins | sample CB_VirMetaG_5_FD_184540 | JGI IMG/M metagenome (GOLD analysis project Ga0208019, IMG submission 184540) | Freshwater to marine saline gradient viral communities from Chesapeake Bay - CB_1508_1D Viral MetaG (SPAdes) (version 4) | ecosystem: Environmental > Aquatic > Marine > Coastal | place: USA... | reverse complement strand
ATACTCGATCCTTTACCAATGTCTACCAAGATCTGTGCTCACTGAGCGCGACCCATTGGTGATTTTGGTTTGGTCCGGGCACCGTTTACCAAGGCTTACCAAGCCGCCAATCTGGGCACAGGCCTACCGTGTCGCACCTTTACCAACCTTTACCACCGCGACGGGGGACTAGGTATAGACTCACATATAGTCACCGGCATCCAGCACCAGGTGGCCGGGTGGTGTAGGGTTATGTAGGGTTAGAATGGTGGTGCACAGTGGAGAACCGTTGGGAACACTCGATGTGGGTCGGAACGGTGGTGGTCGGTGTCAGAAAGAAAAATCTTTTTTGAATCAGGCCGGTCGGCATGCATTTCTACACCCATGGTGGTAAAACTGGTAGGGCAATGATAAAATACCCGGGGTATAAAAAAAACGCACAGCGGCCTAATAGGGCACTATACCAGGTCTGGGCCAAAAGCACCGTATACGGGTGTTCCTCAGATTTGAAAAATTTGCACAGCGGCCACGGTCCCCCACGCATATCCAGGTTGGCTACTGCGCCCTTACAGTGTATAATAACCGGTATGTCAACCCAGCAGTACTACTACATCATGTGTCAACGGGGATCTCTGCTACATCGTTGCTACGTGCGGATGGACCCAGAATCCGCCGATGTGTTACACGACTCCCTGTGCGAACGCTATGATCTAGTACAAGTGTGTGATGTCAAACAGTCAGAAGTGGACCCTGCGCTCCCGATCACTCCCGCCCCTTAAATACCACTATGCTTGGCTTGTGCGGCAGGCAATAAGATATGATACCTGTCAACTCATTAAAATTAAATAACGCATATATGACTTCCATCATGATAGTGGGTGACAGCTATGGCGTGCCCAATTTCTTTGATCCCCTTGGCCCGGTACCGGAGGAACACATATCCCACCTGTTGCGACAGCAGGGATTCACTGTTGTTTCCTGTGCTGAGAATGGGGCAAGCCTGTGTAGGTCCATACAACTGTTGCAACAGCACATGGAAAGCAACACAGCAGATATAGACTACGTGCTGTGGTTCCACACCCAGCTGTGGCGCAGTCGCACGGACAGAAAGCCAGTGGTGTGTGACCCAGCGGTGGCCGCAATTCTCTGGCCCAAGATCGAGGCACTTAGACAACGATTACATGCACGCATGTTGATGATCGGTGGCAGTGAGGATCTGTCCCCCGACATCCGCTGTCACATACAACTGCACTGGCACATGCCCAGCTGGCGCCGGCACATTTTGGACCTGCCCTTGATTCCGGACTTGGATTTCCGGGATGGTTCGCGTTTGGCCGCACACGAAATTGAGATGTTCAGACACATGCGAGCATCAGAACAGTTCTGGGACAACGCCCATCCCGGGGCGGAGGCACATCGGAGGTTGGCTCACACGGTGGTGGCGGAGATCCAGAGATCTTCCACAGATACCCTGTGATAGTCCCTGACCCGGGGCCGCGGCAGGATGCCATCCGGGACCTGCACCGCATTCTGAAAAAATTTGCACACGTGGGAAAATAACGGGCTATAACCCTTTGGGTTGACCCCGACCAAATAACATGTTATAATGGTGTGGTATCAGATGCATGGCGACCCTGGGGTCCGCGGATGCGAGAGTGGAACGGATCCCAAGGCCATCGCATACCTGGTATGTCAAAACAGCGGTCGTGATCACCGGCCCGATCAGATAAAATAAAGCAAAACCAAGGAACACACCCACACATGATATACACGGAACAAGAGCACGAATGGCTGAGCGCACCCAAGAAGAAGAAGCGTGTCAGCAACCAGACAAGGGACGGACAACCACCACAAGCACAGGACTATCGCAAACACGACTGGGCCATCAGGACCACCATAGAGGTGGACGGCAGGACCTACGTGGTGCCGGTGCAGGTGTAGTGTCAGAGCGTCAGAAGTACCACGTGGTGGAGCGCTACAGGTTGGACACCTGGGCGTTCGTGGCGTTCTTCGCCATAATGGCCGTGATCACACACATCTAGCGTTGGGGTTCACAGGCGGCCCTCATCAGGGCACCATCGGTGTTCTCGGTGAATCGGTTCTGTGCCTGCAGGCAACTCTCCGCGTCCGGGTGCTCCATGCGATACCAACCCTCGCGTCCCAGCTCCTCGGCGGTGCGCCATGTCATATTACCATCCGTGCCCATGGTGAGGAAATACACGATCAGGAACCATCTCACGTGGGTATTTAATGTTGGCGTGTGGCTATCTCTTGACCCTCAGTATCAGGTCATACAGTGTCTGTCCGTCGTCGGCGCCCACGGTGTCCCCGAACAGCAGTCGATTGTCATGCTTCTTCACGCGCAGTACCTCGTAGCCCAGGTGCCGCACCACGGTCTTGAGGAAATCCACGCCATAGTACCAGTGGAAGGTACGACCACGTGCCATGGGGTCGCTCACGCTGTTCCAGTCGTACTGCACCCCCTCTGGGTCCTCCAGGTACCCGTCATCACGCAGGTCCACGGCGTTCCTGTGCGAGAGGTTGTGCTGTGGTTCTATCCTGCAGGCGTCATCGGGCAATGTGTTGACGGTGATGTGATGTCCTATGATCACGTGTTCCGTGATCCCCCTCAGCTCTCTGAAGAAATCCCACACGTCCGGCATCTGTGACACCATGGCCGACAGCAACACCACGTCGAATCGCTGTCCCATGGACGCACAGTCCCTGTGTATGCCCTGCACTGCCACCATGGGCAGTCCTTGGGCCCCCGCGAACCTGTTCAGGCCCTCCACGTACTTCCGCCTGGGTTCCAGGCAGGTCACGGCCCTGGCCCCGTTCAGACAGCACAGGGTGGCCCACTGTCCCAGATTGGATCCCACGTCCAGCACGTGTGAGCCACGTATGATCTCCCTGTTGTCCACTATCAGGCTCTGGTACTTGTTGCGGAAGAAGTCGGTCACCCGGAAGTCCTCGGCCATGTGTTCGGCCTCGTCGCCCAACTGATCCAGGATCAGTCGCTTGGCGTAGTGGCTCTGGAATCTGTCTAATGCCTGGTCCGAGTCCATCCTACCACAATCCTATGTTCAGTGACTTGTTGTTGTACACCGGTCCGTCGAATCTCCAACTCCATGTGCCTCTGTTGCCCACGTGCAAAACCATGTCCATGTGTCGCGGCATGTCCGGGTTGAGCCCCAGGAAGTCGTCATCGTACTTGGGCACGTAACTGCATCGCATCAAGGCACCGCCCACACTGACCCCGTGTATCTTGACGTCCATTATCTTGAACGCGCCGATGCTCCAGGCCCTGTCTGTCTCCTCGACCTGCACGATCAATCGCTGTTCTCCCGTGCTGTGTACCAGGCCCGTGAACGACACACTGTTGCGTCCACGCACCAATGCACACCGATCTGAAACACGGTTGAGTCCCACCAGCAGAGTAGGATCTTGCTGATCATCTCGCGTGATGTTGTCGACCTCTAGGGTGATCTTTAATTTTTCCAAATATTCCTGCACATCGGTACTTATAGTGCTCTATTTTTCAGGTTGACCCGAAACGGGTTCTAGTGTACTATTACTTTATGCCACTTACACCAATAGTGATAGAACAGACATCCAAGGGCGAAAGATCCTACGACATTTTCAGTAGGTTGCTCCGGGACAGGATAATCATGTTGGAAGGACCGATAGAGGAACACACCGCTTCAGTGCTGTGTGCCCAACTGTTGTTCTTGGAATCACAAGACGCCTCGAAGGATATCACACTGTATATCAATTCGCCAGGCGGTCTGGTAACGGCGGGCATGGCCATATACGACACCATGCAGTATGTGAGATCGGACATACAGACCATAGTGGTGGGCCAGGCGTGTAGCATGGGCTCACTCCTAGCGAGCGCGGGCACCAAAGGCAAGAGACTGATGTTGCCGCACGCACGACACATGATACACCAACCATTGGGCGGAGCGAGTGGTCAGGCCACCGACGTGGAAATCAGGGCGAACGAACTGCTACGCTGGAAGAAAGAGCTGACGGAGATCTATGAGAAGACAACCGGACAACCGTTAGAGAAACTCAAAGCGGACATGGAACGTGACAAGTTCATGAATGCCGAGGAGGCAGTGGCCTACGGGCTAGTGGACCGGGTGATCACCAGCAGGGTCGACGACGATCAGGCTAATTAATAGCACATGTTTTACGTCTGGCACACACTAATAATCGCCACTTTCATAGCGGTGGCATACCAACTAGGATACCTACATGGCCGCAAAAAAGCCCAAGTCAAAAAAACCCTACGTAAAGGTTAGACTGGTCCCGGAGGATCCGAGCATGAAGGATCATGCGTTCTACTACTACGCCATGAAGCCCGGCAAGGGCGAGAAGCAGAATCAGAAACTGCGAATGCGCAAGTTTGATCCCATCACGCAGAAGCACATCTGGTGGGTGGAGAAGAAACTGCCACCACATTCCAAGTAGCCAAATTCACACACCCATAAGTACTTGCGAATAATAACTATTCGCAACTAGGAGAAACACATGAGCTTTTTATTACACGAGTTGATGGAATTGGGATTGCTTGTCAGTGCTATAGCGGTGACCTGGGCAGTGCCTAGACCGGAGTGGGTATCCAAACTGTACACAAGGATCGCCAGGTTCTTCGGATCACAGAAGACATTCAATTAATAGCAAACTATTTCTTGCGTTTCCGCGGTGTAAATATTTTTATGTACACTGTGGAGAAACGCAAGATGATCTACATCATGACACGCAAGCCGGTGTGGTACCACACGCACTGCCTAACACCATGGCGCGGCAATCCGGTCTGGTATGATCCCTCGTGGGTGATAGGTGACTGCGAACTGTGCCGCATGGACATCAAGAACCAAGACTGGTGGAACAATTGCACCTATGACAACTCGCAACGCAAGTTGTTTGATCTCCTAGACATGGAACTCGTCCGTTGTGGTGATTACTTCAGGTGAGGACCTTTTGGTTTAGGACCAGTCCTCAATTTCTTTACCTTGATGTAACGTTTGGTGCCCATCTTGTAGACGGTGGGTTTCGGAAGTTCATACGATTCCAATAAGAATTTCTTGTAGGCATCGAGCCATCTTCTGATGTGTTTGAACATAAGGAACCCTCCGTCATTGTGATTACTTCTTCCAGAACTTCAGTTTGTTGCTGGCCTCGGCGATGTCCTCGAACTTCTCGTTGACCCACCAACCTGCTATGAAACCGATCACTAATCCAATTGTTAAAAACATGTTGTCTCCCTGTTATTGGTAATGGTATTTATTGATTTTCTTTTGGAGGAGTGAGTACCGCACTCTCCTGGCACTGCTCCGGTGCGAACACACAGACCACTCCGTTGGCCACGCCCTGTAGGTTTGATATGCTGTCACTCTTGTCAGCAACTTCTTCATCCATCACTTCCATCTCCTCGGTGATCTCCGCTTGGTATTCCTTGTCTGTCTGGTGTGATGTTCCGTGATCGGCCGATGCATCACGTGAACCTGATGTCACGAGTATAACCAACATGAAGATGATTATCAGCCATTCTAGTTTTTTATTCATACCGGTTATTTACACCAGTCGACGAATGGAAGATCTGGATAGAAAATGCTATTGGAACTTGTTGGCGTTCAGTGCCAATTTACCAGCATTGTCGCCATTCTTGATCACGTAATCCTGTGTGCCGTTGGCACCCACGTTTACCTCTTTACGCAGGTTCCTGAAGAGTACTTTCTCCTTGGCCTCACGCATCATCTTTTGGGCGTATGCTGTTATTGTTTTTATGTCTCTCATAATTTTATTGTATAAGATTATTTATGCGTTGTCAACAGGTCAGATATGCTATTATTACATACCTACCTTTATGTGCGTGTATTACGGGCAGATGTACAATGGATCCAAGATCAGTTTTACCATGCGTATAAAGGCGTCTGTGTGCGTTTAACAGGTAGACATAACAAGGTTTGTAGTGTACTATTTTAACTGTGACGCCGCTTTAGCTCAGCCGGTAGAGCAACTGATTTGTAATCAGTAGGTCCGCGGTTCGAATCCGTGAAGCGGCACCACAAGGACCAAACATGCCAGAATTACCATATACACCAAAAAAGTCAATGGTCTCGCATGTGATTGGTCAGAATGGGGGATTGGTGAAGTGGGATCACGCATCCATGGCATGGATGAGTCAGGAGTTCGACTCTCCTATCCTCCACCACACGAGTCCACTTGATGTGCCCGTAGTTCAGTTGGATAGAATGTTGGTTTCCTAAACCGAAGGTCGCAGGTTCGAATCCTGCCGGGCACACCAAATGGACCGGTAGCTCAGTTGGATAGAGCGTGGGTTTGCGGAACCCAAGGCCGGAGGTTCGAATCCTTTCCGGTCCACCAGTAACACAATAATTAATTGTGTGAAGAAATTCTATTCCATAAGACTCAAGCACCACAGGGAGTTCATACCCGTGACCGTGGCACAGGACATGATGAAGGCAGAATCGGAGTTGGTGCAGTACCTCAGTGACAATGGTGCACTGGAGTTCCGATACGTCAAGTCACGCGACAGGTTGGATCTGTATGGTGACGAGAAATACCTCACCATGGGCAGGATCAAGTATCCAGACATGTTTGGTGGACGCGGCCAGATGGGGTTCATGGAATTGTACATCAGCAGATTGATCAACCAGAAACTACAACTGGCCAAAGGAAGCACGTGAAATTTGGATTCTATTCGGACAGAGAGATACCGAAGTCGGTTGCCATAGATAGGTCACTGTGGAAGGACTACAAACTCAATTCACACGGATATAGGTGTCCGGAATGGACACCCATGCCTGACGGCAAGAAGAACGTGGTGGTGCTAGGATGCAGTCACACATTCGGCCAAGGCAACGCTGACGACGAACACTGGGTACACTTCTTGTCACAGCACAACACTGATAGGTTAAGGTATTGGAATCTAGGACAGCCAGGAGCCAGTGCGGACAAAATGGTTAGGATACTGTATGGCTGTGAGAAAATAATCGATCCCAGGATCATAATCGTGTGTTGGCCTTTCTGGAGTCGCAGAGAAAAATTGCATACCTATGCCCAAAGTCAGATGAGTTATGACGAGGAACTAAAACATGAGAATAAACACACTGATAAAAACAACTTCCTTAAGAATGTATTTTTTGTTGAGAAGTTTGCCGAAAAGAATCAATGTAAAACTTTCCATTGTTTTGCCCAGGACTCCTATCATGAACACATCAAAGGACTGAGTGTTCTAGAACATCACACCATCAAGAACTGTTGGCCCTACTGGGACAAGTTTGAACAGCGTGAACAGTTCGAAAAACCCAACCTTGCCGCCGACGGTGAACACTACGGTGTTAAACATCATCAACGTTTCGCAGAACTATTTCTAAAAAAGTTTTCTCAGAAGTTGAAATAATCGTTTATATCTATACCCCTGAGCGTGTCTTGTTTTTTTAAAAAGTGCGAGAGTGCCTTGTCATTATTTTCTTCTATGGCCACTTGGCCGGGGTAAAGGTGTTTCACAGGCACGGTGAATTTGTTTTTATACTTCACATTCAATACTGACGGTTGTTCGAGGAAAGACCAGTTGTGTTTTAGGTCATGGGAAGAGGTGTACTCCATGATGTTTGGCAGATCCATTATGTTGAGACAACTGACGGTGGTCCATGTATCAATGTCTAGAAGTTTATATCTTTTTTTAAGTTTAATGTATTTGGCAACGGTGTCTTCGTATAGGCTCCACTTTATAGGCCATCGCACGTAGTCATGTACGTTTTTTATTCCGTCCAGACTGAGTGTGACTATCACTTTTATACCTCGCTCGAGCACAGATTCTAATTCGCCTATCATACGAGAACCGTTGGTGTTCATACGCAAGATCTTTGTACCAATTGGCAAGTTTGACAACAATTTCTTATAGTTCCTGCTGGCCGTCGGTTCCCCACCGCTAACGTCCACTTCGACTATTCTGTCCTGCGGTAATTTCCAGAACAGTTCGTAATTGTCTATCTTTGGATATTGTTTTGATTCAAGGCTTCCGATCTTTGTGCTTAGTCCTGCGTTACAAGTTTGGCACGCACTATTACAAATGTTGTCTAAAACTCCGCCAACTATGAGATAATCATCATGTAACGGTTTCAATAATCTATGTCTGTCTATACTGGCAAGCCTAACACTTTTCTCCCCGGTTTCTTCTGTCCTCTGACATCTCACACACTCGGCCGGCCATTGTTTGCTCTGCATTTGTTGTTGTATGTTTTCCACCCATTGACTTTGTTCCATGTCTACGAAATTTCTGAATCCCGGAGGATCTACCATGTGACCACATTTTCCTATGGTGCCATCTCTATTCAGTCTAGCAAAGTGTTTGATTCTAGGACAGTGCATCTTTATATTTCCTAATTAGATATTTTAACTCAACTGTTTGGTTAATTATTTTCATCAGTTCGCGATCCACTTTGACAAAATTTTCAATAGGGTTGACTAGAATTTTTTCCTTGGGATCTAATTTTGCGTGCAGGTCAGTGATATTTTTTATGTATTCGAACGGCCTTAAAGTTACGGTGCCCTTGTAATATTTACTAAGATGAAGTAACCAGATATACTGTGGGACAAAATGACGATCTGCAAGTTTACCTTGTTTAACAAGGGTCCAGGTCTGGTTGACATCCACGTTGTTTAATCTACTGTACTCGTTAATGCCCGAAACAAAACGTTCATGTGGATCTCTGATTAGTACCTCTATGTGGTCACACTCTTTGATTTGCTCGTTGGTATAGACCTTGTCTGCTGACAGTTCCAGGCTAGTTGAGCCAGATCTGTATATAGGATATACAGTGTGTGTTCCCACTCTTACCACGATACAGTCGGTGTTGAGCAAGTTGTCCCAGTGTTTAAGCATCCAGTTCTCCGAACAGGTTTGGAAAAACTTTACGACAGTCTGTGCCACGCCGTTTATCTCTAATTGCTGTTTCCTGTAAAAACTTTGAAATGTTTTTATCCCATGCAGTTGTGGTGTAGTACTCCATTAAATTTTCATAACTGTTCTTGAGATACCCTTGTGGTTTCGAATCGAGGCTACTCTGAATCTCCCCTAACATTTTTTCCACCATGTGCGAAGGTAGGTTTAGAAGATGTAAGTGATCGGGTTGCATCAATGGTCCAATGACAAAACTGTTGTCATGGAACCCCGATCCCTTGAGGTGTTCAATACAGCCAAACAACGACCGATAATTGAGAATGAAATGGAGCATGTTGAAAGATATCTTATGATCTAATTTTTTGATTGTTGTTAAATTTTTTTCAAATTCATCCCAAGATCCATGATAACGAATGTATTCATATTCCTGACCTATAGACTCAACACTGACTGTCCAATGTACATTTGGAAAACTACAGACAAGATCGAATATTCCTGTCTTGGTCGTACTGAGGTTAGTATTGATTCTTATTGAGCAGTCTGGATTCTTCTGTTTCAACAGTTGAAGGAATTCCAAGTTCTCTTTCATAAGCATGGGTTCGCCCCCCGCCAAATAAACATTTTGCAATTTTTCTATGTTGTCAAACACAAACTCTTTAACACTTTGTCTTGCTTCCTTGTTTGAACTTATATGAGTCCCTAGTTCTTGTGCCCATTTACTACTCAACATGGGTTCGCAGTAGACACAGGCCTGGTTACAGGAGTTGGTCCATCTCAGATCCACGTGTTTCAATGAAAAATTTTTCTCATCGTCATAGATGTCCAACTCGGTTTTGCTGGCGATCTCCTTGCGGTAGTACAGTCTACTACTGATACTGCTCAGCGACGATCTATTTTTTTCCTGCAGGTAACATCCTTGACAGTTACCGGGTTGTCGATCGCTCAGCATGTCTTGTTTTAATTTTATATTGGTACTGCCATTTAAAATTTTTTCTATCGGGGTATCCTTTATGTTGCCCAAATATTTTTTTGACATGATACAGTTCTTCACGTAACCTCCAGGATCCAGTTCGAATCCGGTCCATGGCAACACACATATACTTTTATTGGTCAGTAGTTTCTTTGGGTCCATTAGGTCATTCCTTGCTCGGCCAAAACTTGTTGTACATTAATTTCGGACGGAGAGCTGTTTGGACTGCCGAATGTCTGTGTCTTGACTCCACCCGGTCTAATTAAACGCATTTCGATATTGCTTGGTTGAGCATTCAACTGATTGTGTGCGAGCTCTAAGGACATTTTTTGATTTCTGTACTCCATGGACTCGCGTAGTGTCAATCCGTCGATCTTTCTGTCCTCCGACCACTCACACACCCTTGTCGATATATTCCATATAATGTGCTTATCTTTACTTGCTTGCCATCGATGCCATACTTCAAAAAGTAATTCAGTTTGTGCATAGAAACTTATGGCGTTGTTTATGAACATGTCACAAGGCTCGATAATCGATGCCGTGTGAGAGACCCTTCTGATGTTTCCACCATCGCTACGGGATATGCCCACTACTTCATGACCCATGTTAGAAAGTTGTCTCGCAAACTCTTGTCCTATTCCCCTTTTGTGTCCAGTAATGGCTATTTTCATATGAAATAGTATTTAAATACGCAAAATGAAGTCTTATCATATACTGGATTGTCACGAGCAACAGAAGATAGCAGATAGCCTTTATGGCTACTACGTTGGCATTACCGCTAACAGAAAACTCACGGAGTTTTGGAATTCCTTAACCAGAAAAGAGATACAGAGCTATTTCTCAATACCAAACCTAGAGATAAAGAAATGGTTCGACGAGCAAGGGTTGAAGGTCAGGGATATGAGTTTTACAATATACAGCGAAGATATCAGTACAAGCATACACAAAGACGCACCACCCGTGATTGCAAAAATAAACTTTCCCGTGCTGAATACCAAGGACACATACAATGTTTGGTATGATGATTCGGGGAACGAGCTGGATAGGATCGAATGTACGAAGCCACTGGTGTTAAGATCAGACATCAACCATACAGTGGAGATTGGTACCAATGCAAAGTATCCTAGGCTACAATTTAGTTTTTGTTTTTACAACGAACCGCTTCACTTATTAAAGTAGGACACTCGATAAACCTATCATTACGTTTATGTATACGTTGCACAACCTTATCTAATGTATGTTGGTACTCCGGGGTTTTGAATATGTCCTGTGTTCCAAAATTGTCCATGGTCCCCCAGTCTTCTATCTTGTTTAGCCAGACCCTGTCTGCACCGTACCGCTCTCCCAGGTCAATGATGTTTTCCATCTCATGGTAGTTGTCCTTCTGTACAACAAAGTGTAGTACAAATTTGAAGTCGTGTTGTTCTTTGAGAGACGATATACATTCGAGGTTCTCTATTATTTTGTCCCATTTACCT
>Ga0208019_1001728_pt1 | contig 11363 bp, 17 predicted proteins | sample CB_VirMetaG_5_FD_184540 | JGI IMG/M metagenome (GOLD analysis project Ga0208019, IMG submission 184540) | Freshwater to marine saline gradient viral communities from Chesapeake Bay - CB_1508_1D Viral MetaG (SPAdes) (version 4) | ecosystem: Environmental > Aquatic > Marine > Coastal | place: USA... | reverse complement strand
ATCGCCGGCCGACAGGCTGGCGGCCTCATAGGTGGCGTAAGCCACGCGAATGGAACCGCCAAGCTGGTTAGCTTTGACGAAGTCCTTCGGATCGTCCTGCGTCAGGTCGGTCCGAACGTTACTGTAGACAGTAGCCATTGTTCAGCCCTCCTTACTCGTTGCAGGCGATTTCAACGACCTTGTTCTCTTCCATGCGGGTCGCGCCGAACGTGGCGCAGTAGTAGACCTGCGTGGAGTAGGACTTGTCGCTGCGCTCGTCGATGCGAGCCATCACGTCCTTACCGATCGCCAGCTTGCAGCCGTCCTGCGCCCATGCGTAGCACAGGCGAGAAGTGCCGTCGTCCGACAGCCGGTTGGAGACGATGAACTCGAAACCAACGAACGTGTTGATGTCACCCTGGACCAGTGCCTTCACGGTGTTGAAGTCGGCCGAGGTAACGGTGGTCGAATTGAGCAGGTCTTCGATCTGCTCAGGCGATACGACGATGTAACGCTTGATCGACTTATCGACGTTGTTCGCGTCCAGCAGCTTCTTCGCCGTGACCAGCTTCGCGATGGTCAAGCCGGCGCTGCCGTGAGCGATTTTCTGGGCAGCAGGAAACGCGGTCGAGGTCGCGCCTTCTTTGCCCGTTTTCGCCGTGCCGCCGAGGGCGTCAATGATGACATCGTCCATCGCGCGACCGATAGCCGCCGCAGCCGCGCGAGCGTAGCTGGAGGTCGGATCAATCAGCATGCGGACTTTGTCGGCATCGTCGATGAGGTCGGCCCACTCATAGGTGGTGAGGCTGACCTGACGCCGAGAATGCGGGGTCTCAACCAGCGGGGTATCCCCGTGGCGGGACGTGCGCGCAACCGCGGCCGCCTCTCCGATTTGGTCGAAGTAGGCCTTTTCGCCGGTGACACTTTCGGTGTCCACGGCTCCTCGCAACAGAGAACCCATCTGCTGCGAGAGCATTGCGACGTTGGAACTGAACTGGTTCACAAACGCCGTAGTGACCTGAGTGCTCATGCTCAGTGCTCCTACAGTTGTTGTTGGGATGTTGCGTCAGTTATCGGTCTTGCGACCGGCTCACTGTCGGTTAGGCCGACTACTCCGCCTTGCTCACAGGCTTGCGCCGAGGGGCCAAAGGCTTGTCCTCGGGTTTCGTCACGAACTCAAAATATGTTTCTGCGAGCGCTGCCGGATCCTTGATCGCGTGCACGCTGCCGTTGTCTACCGCCAGGCGCAAACACTCGAGGCGGATTTCAATTTTATTCACCGATCTGCTCCCGGAGCCTCAGCACCTCGTTGACCATGCGGTCATGATCTGGGTGATGCTTTTCCCAGTAGGGGCTGTTCTTGGCCGTGAGATCGCTAATCCGCGCCTGGATGTCCTGGTCGCTGAGACCGGGCCGGCTATCACGGCCAGCCAGGCCATCCTCGCTGATTTGTTCTGCCACGTAGTCGCTGAGACGCACCATGAAGCGAACGATCTCAGGATTGTCGCCGAGCAGGCTGCCATCGGCCAACTGAATCTCAGTCAAGTCTGGTGCTTCAAATTGCGTCAGCAGTTCATTGGCGCGCGCCATTTTGTCGTCGTAACCGCGGCCATATTCTTGCCGCAATTCCGTTTCGATTTCAGCGCGGCGCGCTTCCAAACCGGCTTCGTCAAGCGTCTGCGCCTGGCCGGCGTACTCCTCATAGGCCGCGGCCAGCTTCTGCGCCTGTTGCGAGGTCAGGCCGGTCACGTGCGCGGTCTCTTTGAACCAGTCCGCGAAGTCGCCCTCGGTCTCGCCGAGCTCGTAGTCCTCCGGCTTTTGAGGCCTGCCGAGCTTGGTGTAGACCTGCTGCCAATCCTCGTCGGTGGCCCAGCTGCCGGGAATTGCGATCTTCTCCGCGCCGACCATTTTCTGGGCATTGATGTAACTCTTGGCCATCGCCTCGACGCTGCCAATGTGCTGCAGCGATGGGTTCGTGGCCAGTTCCGGCGATAAGCTCGATCGCCAATCCGTTCCGTCAGACGGGGTTGTCGCCTCAGCGGCCGCCGCTACCTGCTCTTCGGACATCGATGATTACTCCTCTATTGGCTTCTGATCCTTGATCATGTTGTGCATGAAAAGCAGCACGTCGCGCTGCCCTTCGCGAAACGCCGTCTCGTCTGAGTTTGGCGTGTAGCTCGATTTCCAGAGCCCGAAACGGGCGTCAAGATCCTCGAGAACCTTCTTGCCGTCGTCGCTGTTGAGCGCCGATCGGTATGTCGCCTTGAGCTCCTTTGGTGTCACGCGGCGCCCAATTCGGATAGGTCAACGCCAGTCTCATCGATGGCGCGGAGCGCCGGCGCGGCCTCGCCGGCGGCGGTCGCCAGTTGCGATGCCGCGTTGAGCTCAGCTTGCGCTTGCATGGCCTGGGCGCGTTCGTCGCGAAGCGCCGCGACCTCACCCTCGCCGCGAACGACGACGGCCGGCGTGCCGGTGACCTTGATGATGTGCTTGGCCAGCCCGTCCATGTCGAGGTAGTCGGCGATGCCCTGGTCAAGCTGCATCAGCGGCATCAGAAACTCAATCATCTGCATGATGCCCTGCACGTCGCCGGAGCGCTGCGCCTTCGCCAGCGGGCTGACGTACTCAATGTCGATGTTGCCGTTGCGCAGGCTTTCTGGCGCCGGCTTGAACGCCTTTTGGCGAACGAGGATAGCAAAGCATCGGTTGATCAGCGGCTGCAGGAGCTCAGCTTGCAAACGACCCAGGACGGGGCCGAGCAGGCGCATTTTTTCTTCGGTTCTCTGGATGACCTCGGTCGCCGTCATTTGCGGACCCGTGCCGAGGATCAGCTGATCGACGTAGAACGCCGCGCGAATCGCCTGGCGGCGCTGCTCGAGTTGCTGCTCGCCGAGCGGGTTGTTAGCGCCAATGTTGAGGGGCTCAATGCGGTCGCGGGTGCCGGAGCGATAGAAGTTGAGGCCGCCCGGCGTCGTCCTGACCGGCAGCATGAAGCCGTCGTCAGGCACCATCAGCGGCGGGTGGATCTGCAGCTGGGCCGCGCGGATGACGACCTCAGACATCTTGTTGACCATCTTCGTATCGGGCAGCGCAGTCATGCTCGGGCTGCGGCCGTATCCGATCTCAAAGCTGGATTTTAGAAAGCGCGGACAACAATACGGAAATTCGTCGTAGCCGCTTTCGCCCAGGATCTGTTTTTCGTCCGGGTCTATATAGATTGATGCGACCGGCTTGTTCTTTGTGTTCTTTTTTTGCGGGTCGTAGTCCTCCCTCGGGGTGACGACGTGCAGCAGTTCAATCTCAGCATAGGGGTCTTTTTCATTCAGCTTGGCTATCCGTAGGGTTACACCTTGCTCGCCAAACTGCCGCACAGCTGCACGCGCCGTCGTCTTGTATTTGCGATAGACGGTATCGACGCGCCCTTGTTCGTTTTCGCTCACGTAGCATTCCGCAATGTGCCGGGTGCTGAAGCGGAAGCCGTTGTCGTCATCATTTTCAATGAAAATGACCGCGGTGCCAAACGTCACCAGGTCGCTGTAGAGCTCGTGGATCTGTTCCTGGAAATTGGAGCGCGCCAAGTGCGCGTACATGACATCGGTCGCGCCCTCCAGCCACTCCTTGGCCTCGTCGTCATCGTTCAGATCGTCGTTCTCGTAACGTAGTGAGAACCAAGGCGTGGCCGCATTCGTCAGCATGCCGTGCAAGCTCGCGGACATGAGCTCAGCCGCGTGGATTGCGGTGCCATCGAAGATGAGCTCGGTGCGCTTGTCGCCGGCCGTGCGCTTCTTCGTGATGTCGGCCTTACGCGGCACGATGTAGTCAGCGACCTCCTGCCAATGGCTCTCCCAGTGCTGGCGCTGCGTCTGCAGCGTCTGGTAGCGCTTCAGCAGGGCGGTCGCTTGCGGATCGTCAGCCATTTATTGACCCAAAAGCGTTTTCTTCGTGGTCGGCGCCGCGGTCGTCAGACCCATGCCGCCGGTGACGTTCGCTTGGCTCAGGCCGCGCTTTTTGGCTGCCGCCTTTTTGACCCTCTCGGGCTCCTTAGTATCAATCGGCTTGATCGGCGGATCGGGCGGGATCGGCGGCGGGGGAGGCGGGGGCGGCGGGCTAGGGGCGCTAAAAAAACCCATCATGCGGCTCCATATTCATAAGGGTTGTACGCCATGTCCGCTTGGATTTGCGGCGGGCGCTGGTTGTCGGTTGCGTTGTTGATGCAGATGGCGGCGGTGCGCCAGGCGTCGGCGGCGTGGCTCGACCAGTCATGCACCGGCTGGTCACGGAACTGTCGGGTGCGCTCGTTGTAGGCGCGGTGATAATGCCGGAGCGCTTCGAGGCCGTCGCGGCAGTTGTCTCGATCGAAGTGGCAACGCGGTATCAGCAGGCGGGCGGCGTGGATGCCGTCTTCGACCGGCAGGCGCGGCGCTACCCGAAAATTGAGGCCCAGGTTCCACGCAGTTTCTCGACGGCTCTTGCCCGTGCCAAGTTCGCGGACCTCAAGATCGTGCGGGCCGTAGTGGTTGCCGTATGTGTAGCCCTTTTGATGTAGTAGCTGCACGTAATGCGGAAGACCCTCACCTTGATTTTGGTAGAAATCAATGACGTGGATGCCACCGCGGCCGACCTGCTGCACAAACCAGATAGCAGTGTAGTCATGCATGCCAAGATCCCAGTACGTATCGACCTTATGATCCGTTTGATGCGGGACAGAGGTGATACGCTCTTGATCATCAGCTTCCTGGAGTTCCTTGCCGTAGACGCTGCCGGGTACGTTGGCGACCCAGCTGCACTCGAATTCCTGGTTGTACTGGTCTTCGGTCATCGTTGCGCGCGCGGCCTCAAGCTCATCGTCATCGACGATCCTGGTCTCGCTCGCCTTGTACATCTTGCGCGCCCAGCCCGTGGTGCTGGCGGCGGCTTCCCATAAATCGTGGAAATAGTTGTGGCCTTGCGGCGTGCCGATGAACGCGGCGCCGCCCTTTCGGTCACTGAGCGCTGGCCGGATGACTTCCGGGAAAATATTCGCCGGCATGTCGGCGACCTCGTCCATGACGGCGAAGTCCAAGTAAATGCCTCTTAGGCTCGAGGGGTTTTCGGAGCCCAGCAAGCTGATGCGGGCGCCGTTGGGCAAATCGCAGCGGAGCTCGGTTTCGTGATACTTGGTGCCGGGGATTTTCGCGCTGAACTGCTTGAGGTAGTCCCAGGCGACGTTCTTGGCCTGACGGTAGGTGGGCGCGATGTAGGCCAGCCGCGGGTTCGGCTTCTGCTCCTCAATCGCGCGCTTGAGTAGGTGGTTGACGGCGCAGACCGTCTTGCCGAACCGGCGGTGCATCACGAGCACGTTGAAACGGTTGTCGTCGAGCATCTTGTGGAGCTCAAGCTGCAGCGGCCTGGGCGTGTAGTCGATCTCGATGGTTTTCAATGTGTCGTCTGATTTTCAGCTGGCTGCAGATCTTGGATAAATGGGCGCATCATTTCATAGAGAAACAGCCGGAGCTCCATTTCGTTTTCGAAGCCCTCAAGAATAATGCACAGCTGCCAGCCGCCTTCGCCGTCGGCAGTGCTGTACGCGCTATAGATCACTTTTTGCCCAGGACCGACTTTTTCTTTTTCGGCCAACCTGCCTTCATTTGTTTGTAAGCCTTGTCGTCGATCGTGCTCTTGCTCTTCGGCCGGCTGGTGCCGGCTGCGCGGCGCTTGTTGATGTTCTTGTAGAGGCTCATTTGGATTTGTTTCGCTTGCTGATCGCCGCGGCCTTCTTCTTGGCGTCGGCTTTACTGGTGGCGCCCCACGCGCGGAGGGAGAGGAGGAGCCGGGTGGGGCGCCCCTTCCCGTCGCGCTCCGGGCCGGGCATGCCGGCCATGCGCGCCAGGAAGGATGCACGGCGGGGGTTGTCCCCGGATTTGACTGGCGGCTTCAGCGTGCCGCCCTTGTAGCTGGCGCGGCCCTTGGCGTTCAGGCCGCCTTTCGGGTTCTTGCCTTCCTTGCGGGTCCAGGCCTCGGTCATTTTTTGGCCCGGTTCTTCTTCTGCGCTGGCCGGCTGTGGTAGTCGGCGTATTCCTTCGCGTAGTTGCGGGTCACTTTGTGCGCCCCAGTACCGATTTGGGCTCATCTGCCGACTTGCTGCGCTTTTCCGCGTAGGTGTCGGCTTCCTTCAGCGTCTCAAACGTAGCGAACGGCTTGAGATCCCCGGCGCGCACCTTCTGAGCGACCTCGTCCTCGCTGTGCGATTTTCCGTTGATCACCGACGGCGCAACAACCCATTTGCCCTTGTGCTGAAAGGTGACGGTGACTTCATGTGACATGGCGGTCAAACAGCCTCAGAGCGACAGAGCCTCAGTCGTGGACGTATTATCGTCTAGTCAGCGGCGCCCCGATCTGGCGGGGGGTGGGGGGTGCCGCCAGGAAAATCGGCCCCTCGAGGCCGGCGCCGCGGCGATCGATGCAAGCCCCGGTGCAAGTCGGGGGTCTAAGTCGTTGATATCATTAGCATGACCTTCGCTTTCAATATGCGAAGGTCGCTTGAGGGGGGGGGCCTCGAGTTGCGAATGCGTCGCAGTCTCTCGCGCGTAGTGCTGCACCGTGGCGGCGGCAGTCTTACCTATTGTTTCGGGGTGTTCACCAGCTTGAGCACAGTCGCTTCCGGCTTGTTGGGCTGAGCCTCGGCTTCGACCTGCGATCCCCACTGGATCACCACGCCGCCGGTTTCGTCCACGTCTTCCTTCTTATGCCTCAACCCGCGCGGCTGCATCTTCGCGAAGGTCCACTTCTTTGTGTCCACCTCGAGCCGACGCCGCTGCACCTCGGCATTCGCCAGGCGGGGATCGAGGCCCTCGGGCAGCGGAGACGCGGCGAGGTCATGCATCTCGTCGCTGAGCACCTCAGCACCGATCGCTCGAGCCCGGCTGTACATCTCATAGAGCTCATCATCGCGCTGCACCGACTGCAGCACTGTGGACCACGCGGGCATGTTTGGATTGTTATCACAAATCGAGCGCAGCGACTTGCCCTTGGCGAGCTCGTCGCAGACCGCCTGCATTCGTTTTTTGTTCAACCGACCGGCCATTGTGTCCTCAAACGCAAAAGGCCCGGCACGTCGCCAGGCCCCTGCGGCACTTGCCGCAACATATCGAAAAAATACTACATTTAGTCCACAACGTCAACCCCACCTACAACATCTTGTACCACAGCCCCAGAATAGCCCGTTCAAAGCGCCTACGAGCCGTCTCAGGGTGGCATCTCAGCTGCTTGGCTATCCGACGCCACGCCGGCCCTCGAGCGCGTCCTACGGCGCTGTGAGCGGCTGCCCAGACGAGCCTGGCCTCATCGGGCTCGAACAGCTTGGTCAGGCCGATGGCATGCTCCCACAGCGTGACCTCAGCAGCCGACGCCGGGCCAGGCCGCACCTCGACCTCGTTGTAGCCATAGGCCAGCCCTGGATCCGGTGGCACCTCTGGCCAATAGCCCCGGGCCCTCAAGTCGTATGCTCTAGGCAGCTTCCTCTCGATCTCAGCCGCACGAAAAAACAACGCAGAAAGTTCGCCAACGTCACTAATAACCATGCTCAAAAAACCTCATTCTTAACCGAATAAAGTTCGCGCAAACGGCGCGCTAACCGTACTTTATTCGGAAAGAGCGCAACTCGATTGCGCACTTCGCGCGCCGTTCCGGCGCGAAGTGCGCGCTTGCGCCTTTCCTTAGTACGGTTCCCTTCAATCCGCGCACGATTTGCGCACTTCTGCGCGCTTTTTGCGCGCTTATTAATATGAGAAGCGCGCACAAGAAATTGGGTCGATATAAAAAAGCGTTCATGCATTTTCACCGGGCAATAGATCAAAATTTATGAACAATCCACTTTCCTCTTTTCTGCGCTTTGGCGAGTGATATTTATCCCAAAAAACCACTTTGTTTTTGAGCCAGACACTGATGATGGCCTTGGCCGCATTCTCGTTGATGCCAACGTCGGTGAGCAGATTTCCTGCCCATCGTTCTGAGTTCTTGCGGTATGTAGCCGAGTACCGCTGCCCATCGGGTAGGCCCTGGTCTATCATCAGCAGCACGCGCCGGGCGGCTTCGACGGAGAGGCCATCGAAGGCGTCTGGCGGCGTCCAGGGTGCCAGCACGCCCACCCAATCGCCTTGAGAGAGCTCTACCGAGTGTCGCTCGTACCAGACGGCGTCGGCCGCGGGCGCGGACATGTTGCCCTTGGCGTCGTCGACGCGGACGTGCCACAGGCGCCGCTGGGGTTCGAGGCCGAACATCTCGCACTCCTTATCCGACATTGGGGTAATGGTGCGCGCGGCACGGACGGCGCCGGCCAGCGCACCGGCGCCACGCGCCGTATTGATGTCGCCGGCGACGGCGACGAACCCGGCGGGCGGCTTGCGGGTGTGGTGCACCAAATCAATGGCGGCACCGCATCGCTTGGAGATGTCCCCGAACACGTCGAGAACCGCGTCGATCTTTTTGTTGTCGTTTTCTTCAGCCCAATGAGATTTGACGAACGGATCCACCTGCAGCACGCCGATGTCGAAACGCTGCATCTGATCGATCACCTGCAGGCTGGCTGGCGTGGCAACGACGACGCCATCGACGGGCTCGGCCACAACCAGCTTGCAGTCGCGGCCGCTGTCCAGAAACAGCCAGCCCTCAAGCTCACGAGGATCAATCCGAAAGTGTTCGCAGATCGCCCACACGCGGCGCAGGAGCTCGTCGCGCGGGTCTTCCAAATTGTAGTGCCAGACCCTCGTGCGCTCGCGCACACGCACGCCCAGCAGGTCGCGTCCGGTCGCCAGCGCCACGGCCTCGGTAAGCTCCAGCGTGGTCTTGCCCACGCCGCCAGGCGACACGGTCGCGGACACATAGCCTCGGATCAAATGCTTGCCGTAAAGCCACCGACGCGGCTCTACGGCCATCATCTGGCCGGCCACGAACCCGGACGCCACGACGCGATCGACGGCACTAAACGAGCGCAGGACGCCCATCAGCGTGTCTGGGTCATTGACCTCGAGCCAGTCGCTGACATCCGCCTTGCGTGCCATGCCGGCGCAGATGTCACAAAGCGCCACCGACGCCGCGACACGCGACACCGCGGCCATCGTGTTCGCCGCCGTCTTGCGACCAGCGTCATCGTTGTCAGGCACCACAAAAACGCGCTTGCCGGCGAAATAATCCGTGAGTTCCTCCGGCCACCCGCCTGAGCCGCCGGCCTTGGTCGTGGCGCAGATACCCAGCGCCGCGAGCGCGTCGGCATCCTTCTCGCCCTCCACTATCACCACCTCGGACGCCGCCATCAAATCATCCAGCCGATACGGCACCGGCTGCACGCCCTCAAGGTTCCAATGCCAGCCGCCGCGACCATCGGGCCGCCGCTGCCGAAATGACTTCGGCGCCATGCGACATACTTGGAACGCTAGCTTGCCGGCCGCGTCGAAGTAGTCGTACTTCGCGACGATCAGCCGGGGCGCATTCTGCGCGGGCTCGACGACGACGATCTCATCATCGAGGTGGCCGCCCTCGTCGGCCTCGAAGTCGAACCAAGCGCCGTTTTCTAAATTGACTGAGAGCGCGCCGTGTCGGCCGAACCGCAACTCGCGCGCACTCGACATCTTCTGGTTCAGCTTGCGCTCGCCAAACCTCGCCAGCGCCGCCGCTCTAAAATTTGACAAAACATCCCTCCCTCAGAACGGTATGTCGTCGTTCAACTCAACATCACTGGGATCGTTGTGTCGCTCCTCGACGACCGTGACCAAAATGCATTTGGCGAATTCAATAAGCTCGCCCTTACTCAACGCCGCCAGATCACTCTTCTTGAGCTCGTCCAGATACTCACCGCCGGCCTTGATGCCAGCCCAAATGATCTCTTCCTCTCGTTCGCTCCAATCCATCATCACGCTCCTCATGGCCATGTATTCCTGATGGCCGCGCGAGCAGAACCAGCGCGGCTTGCCTTTTTTGCGCACAAGCGCCGGATCCCACCCGAAGCCGCGCTCCGCGCGGAAGCAGACCCAGCACAACGCGCGCGCGCTCATTCCTCTTCAACCTCACCCCAGCCGCCACATTCCGGGCACTCAATCTCGATCTCGCGTATCTCGGTCCACGGCCCGTTTCGATCGACGCCACCAACCTGGACTTCTGACATCACGCGGCCATCGCCGTCACACACTGGGCAGCGCATCACTCACCTCGAACCGACACAGCGCTTGATCGCGCCGCACGGCGACGCACTGCACGTCGCCAGCCCAGCGCGTGATCACCTGGATATCAAAGCCATCAGCCACAAACGCTTCGACCAAGTCGTCGTCATCTTCGAAAAAATACAAATGAATGAGCTCGTTCACCGCATCGCCTCGCGTAGATCGTGGTCGCCGCAACCGGCCGCCTGTTTCTCTACGTCCAAGATCTCGTCGTGCAAACCGCAGTGCCATTGAGGGCCGTCCACCGGCCGCGCGTGGCGACAGGTGCGACAGTTCACTGCGACCGCCGCGCCCTCGTGGCAAATCCCGCGCACGTCACACCACCTGCAATCGAGTGCGTTGGGCGTTTCGGAGATACGCTCCGGCATCTCATCCACATGCTCGACCATCGAGCGCAGGCGCTCGGCGAAATACTCGGCCTCGTCACGCTCCAGATCTGTGCGGCACGCATCCCAGTCGCGACACCCGGCCGACGCGACGACGGTCCAGTGCCGGCGATAGCCGCCGTAGAGCATGTACAGCTGAGCCTGCACCCAATACACAAAGTTCCATTGGCGAAGCGTCGCTTTCTGCCCATCGCGCGCTTTGATCTTTCGGAACTCAGCGAGCCGCTTGTCGGCCACGACCTTGCATTCCCACACGTGCGGCGTTTTGGGCGCAGATGGATGATGATAGATCACGCCATCCATGTGACCGCGCACATGACCGCCGGCGTCAACGACCTCGAACTGTCGCCCGGTTTCGGGGTCGCGGGTCATTAGTGTGAGGTCGCTGGCCAACTGAATGCGGGCGGCGATGACATCTTCGCCGCGGTTGCCGTCATCAATCGCGGCTAGGCTCTTATACTTGAGCCCTTCATTGGAGGCCCACAACCAAGTCAACCACTGCTGCCGCGGGCAGCGGCCAGCTGTTGACATACCGAGGTGGAGCCGGCGAGGGCGCGCCGCCTCGCGGCGCTCGACGGCAGCCTCGGCCAACGCCAGCGCAGGATCGTTTTCATTGAGTGTAATTTCAGTCATTGCAAAAAAAGAGGCGCCGGCTGGAAAGGAAGAAACAGCCGGCGCCTCACCCTCACGCACGCCAGGCGGGAGCAGAGCTCGCTGAAGGCGGCGGAGCGGCCGGCGAGGGGGAGGGCGCGCCGGCCAAATAATCGAGGATGTCGTTGCGCTCGGGATCCTTTTTTTGAAGGCC
>Ga0208019_1001727_pt1 | contig 11364 bp, 6 predicted proteins | sample CB_VirMetaG_5_FD_184540 | JGI IMG/M metagenome (GOLD analysis project Ga0208019, IMG submission 184540) | Freshwater to marine saline gradient viral communities from Chesapeake Bay - CB_1508_1D Viral MetaG (SPAdes) (version 4) | ecosystem: Environmental > Aquatic > Marine > Coastal | place: USA... | reverse complement strand
TTACTTGTGATATAGTATTTCTAGGAGAAATTTTAATGTCTTCAATGTTAGAACAAGCAATTGTTGATGCAACCGCACTTCGTGAGGCTGCACTTAAAAACGCCGAACAGGCAATTATTGAAAAGTATGCTCCTCAAATTAAAGAAGCGGTCGAGTCTCTTCTTGAGGGAAATGATTCTCGAATTGGTGTTGGTTCATATGTTCGTCATATGGAATCAAATCAAATCGGAAAAATTCGTTCAATTGACGAAGACGGCGTTCAAGTTGAAGGACGAAATGGCAGAGTGTTTCTTGCTGAGATGGATGAGCTTGAAGAAGCCGATATGCTTCATGAAGAAGAAATGGGCGGAGACGCTGGTGCTTCTGTTGCAACTTCTGCTGTTCCTTCTGCTCCATTGGCATCATCACCAAGCAGTATTGTTGATCCAAATGCTCAAGCTGAGCTTTCAATGGAATTTGAATTCGATCCGTCAGATTTTGAAATTGATCTTAATGTTGTAAAAGCTGCTGCTCAAGAAGATCCAACATCTGCTGGTGAAGAACCAATGGCAACCGATGATCTTCTTGGAGATCTTGATCTTGGCGGTGGTGACGAAGGCGGCGAAGATCTTCTTGGTGATCTCGGTGGAGATGAAGAAGAACTAACTCTTCAAGAAATGATTGAAATGGTTTCTGATATTCTCGCTGAAGAAAAAGAGGACGAAGACACCGAAGATGAAGAGTCTGAAGAAGAGTCAGAGGAAGAGCTAAACGAAGAACTACATGTTGACCTTGGAGAAGACAAGCACGGCTGGATTACAACTAACAAAGAAACCAGAAAATACGACGAGGAACTTCGTCTCGCCAGAGAACAAGGCGATATATACAAAGAAGAGAACGAAGAACTCAAAGAATCCTTGAGACTAACAAACAAGGATACAAATAATCTTTTACGAGTTGTTGAACAACTCAAAGCAAAACTTGACGAAGCAATGGTTGCCAATGCTCGTTTGGTTTATGCGAACAAGACTTTAAGCGATGCCTCCCTGAATGAGCGACAAAAATCTAAAATTGTTGAAGCCATCGCAAAGGCGACATCTGTTGATGAAGCAAAGGTACTTCATGAGACTCTGAGTGCTACAGTGGGATCCTCATCTAAGAGCGGTCCACAATCACTGAGCGAGTCTGTAAACAGAAGATCTAATTTATCAGCGATAATGCCTAGGCGAAAAGAAAATGTGGTTACCGAGTCCATGTCTTTTGCTGACAGAATGAAAAAACTCGCTGGCATTAATTAATCATATATGGAGGTATTAAAAATGTCTATTGTTCAAACCCTTACTGAAGGTATTGTCCAACGCGATATGGCGAAAGAAGGACAAGCTCTTCTTAACAAATGGGGTCAAACCGGTCTTCTTGAAGGTCTTTCAAATGATCAGCAGAAGCACAACATGGCCCGTCTTCTTGAAAACCAAGCAAAAGAACTTCTTCGTGAATCGTCTTCAATGGCAAGCGGTGATGTTGAAGGCTTCGCAGCTGTGGCTTTCCCAATTGTTCGTCGTGTATTCGCCGGACTTATCGCTAATGATCTCGTTAGTGTTCAACCAATGAGCCTTCCTTCTGGTCTCATCTTCTTCATGGACTTTAAATTCTCTGATAACAGCCCTGCTGGTGTTGCAGATCGTCTTGGATATGAAACTGGTGATTCTATCTACGGTGGTGGTAAATTGGCTTCTCAAATCACCGGTGGTGTGAACCTTTCTCGTGTTCGCGACCTTGGTGGTGGTCCTCGTGGACTTAACAGTGGTTACGCTTCTGCAACCGGTTCTGCTACTGTTGCTCTTGCATCACTTGTTCTTGTAGCATCTGGTACTGCTGGTGTTGCCGCTGGAGAAGGTTCTAACCCACTTTCTGCTGCTGACCAAGCAACTCTTGATTCTTTAACTCAATACGATGCCGATCTTGCTGGTTATCCTGTTGCTGTTGTTGAGTTTACTGGTTCTACCGCATTGGCTCAATTTGTAGTTGATAATGTTACCGCAATCTCATCTTCTGGTGGCGCAAGAGGCGTTCATATTCGTCGTTGTACCAGAATTGGTTCTGGTTCTATTACTCAAGATCCATCAAATGCTGGCTACCGTTTCACTATGGTATATGCTGGTGCTGCTACTAACACTCCAATGGATAATGGAACCAATACATCATTGCTCTTCAATCTTACAGCCGCTGCTGGTCAGAGCATCTCTTTCCCAATTGATGATGACCTTGTTGTTGGTAATGGCCTTGGGTCTATTAAGGGCGATGACCTTTGGGATCTTGAAGGAAATGAAAGAATTCCAGAAATCGACATTAAAGTTGATTCTGTAGCAATCACCGCAGAAACCAAGAAATTGAAAGCAAAGTGGACCCCAGAATTGGGACAAGACCTCAATGCTTACCATAACTTGGATGCTGAGGTTGAGCTTACCTCTATTCTTTCAGAGCAAATTGCACTTGAACTTGATCGTGAGATCATGACCGACCTTATTGTTGGTGCCACCGCTGGTACCTACTACTGGTCTCGTTCACCCGGTCTTTTTGTAAATCGTGAGACTGGTGCTGAGGTTGGTGCTTCTGCGAAAGCTCCTGACTTCACCGGTACTGTTTCTGAATGGTATGAGACCCTCATTGAAACCATCAATGATGTATCTGCTCAAATCCACAGAAAGACACTTCGTGGTGGCGCTAACTTCATCGTTTGTGGTCCTGAAGTCGCTAATATTCTTGAGTTTACCTCTGGTTTCCGCGCGAATGTTACTGCTGACGCTGATAAAGGCGAAATCGGTGCTGTTAAGGTTGGTTCTCTTAGCCGTAAGTTTGACGTTGTCGTGGATCCTTATTTCCCACGTACCGTTATTCTTGTTGGTCGTAAGGGCTCTTCTTTCCTTGAAAGCGGTTACGTATATGCTCCATACGTTCCTCTTCAAACCACACCTACCATCTTCGGTCCAGAGGACTTCGTTCCTCGTAAGGGCGTAATGACTCGTTACGCTAAGAAGATGGTTCGTCCTGACATGTACGGTCTTGTTATCGTTCGTGGTCTTCTTGGTGAGTCTGGAGCAGCCTAGTTTTTAAACTAGTGTTCTCTCACTACCCAGCCCCTCGGTCTTCGGATCGGGGGGTTTTTCTTTAATTTTGACTATTTATTATATATTTTAGGAGTTTAAAATGGGTAAATCTTTTAAAAGATACAGACTTAGAAAAGATCTAGAATCAGCTCAGAAAGAAAAAGCTGAGAATGAAAAACGCAAGCAAGAACAAAAAGTTCTAGAAGAAGCAGCAAAAGCAGCAGAAGCTAAAAGGCTAGAGGAAGAAGCCAAAAAAGCAGCCGCTGAAAAAGCAAAGAAAGAAGCTGAAGAAGACAAACAATCAAAGTCTTCCAAGTTAGCCAAAAAGAAGAAGTCTTCTAAGTCCGAAGAAGATTAAAGGGAAACAAGACCCTCTTTTAACTATTTACTATGATCGGAGGGTTCATGCATGGCATTTCCAACTTTAACACCAACTTCACAACAATCAGCAATTATTCTTCCACCAACAGGAACGGCAAGTGATGTTCTATCATCCTTGCCTTTTGGTATTTATACATCAGACGCTTTCCTTTCTGGTGCCGCAGATCAAGTTGCCTATACATATCGCAAGCTAGGTGGCGATATTCTCGATCTTGAGATTAAAGCAGAGAATGTTTATGCAAATTATGAAGAAGCAGTTCTCGAATATTCTTATCTAGTCAACCTTCATCAAGCAAAGAATACACTTGGTTCAACATTAGGTAATCCAACAGGTTCTTTTGATCAAGATGGAAATATTACAGCCGGACAATCAGGTGCTGAGTTAAAATATCCAAAGTTCAACTTTGGTTACGCAATGAAAGTAGGTTCGCAATTCTCGCATGAAGCAGGAATTGGCGGAACTCAGCCAATTTATTCTGCTTCTTTCGATACGGTCGTTAATCAGCAAGATTATGATCTTCAAGCAATTGTCTCGGCAGCAGCATTAGCCGGCGGTGTTCCATTCGAGAACATCGATAGAACAAAAAGAATTGTAATCAGAGACGTATTTTATATTTCTCCTCGACAAATGTGGAGATTCTATGGTTATTATGGCGGACTTAACGTTGTTGGTAATCTTAATTCATATGGGCAGTTCGCAGATGATTCAACATGGCAGGTTATTCCCGCTTGGCAAAATAAGTTACAAGCCATTCAATATGAAGATCATCTATATACACGCACATCTCATTATTCATATGAGATTATAAATAATAATCTTCGTCTTTTCCCAACACCTGACTCAGTTTCACCAGAAAAGTTCTGGTTTCGCTTTTCAATTCGCGATTCATCTTGGGAAGATGAATATAATGATGGTCAAGACGGTGTAAACAATATGAATACGCTTCCATTCGAGAATATTCCTTATGAAAATATTAACTCAATTGGAAAGCAATGGATCAGACGATTTGCTTTGGCACTAAGCAAGGAAACATTAGGCCAAGTTCGCTCAAAATTTGGCAATAATGTGCCAATTCCCGGAGACAATGTAACTCTTAATGGTTCAGACCTTTTGAGCCAAGCAAAAGAAGAACAAGACAAATTACGCACAGAATTAAAAGAACAATTAGATCTTATGACCTACGATAAACTTATCGAGACAGACAAAAACATTGTCGACAATACAAACAATATTCAAAAATATGTTCCTTTGGGAATCTTTGTGGGATAGATATGAAAGTTAAAATTAAATCAAATAACAAAAAAGTTATAACAGAGCTTACAGAAGAAGAATATTCTTTTGTTCAAGAAGCCTTAGACATTCCAAAGAGCGAATTGCCGTTTAGCAACATCTTCGGAGATAGATATCGTGTTCTTGGAGATTTTCAAACAGTTAATGAGAATCATCCTCTCAGCAAAATAATTGAGTTCTTAGAAGATCGTGGGTGGAGTATCGAGCCTCATGTTGATAAACAACCGTTAAAATTTACAAAAAGTTATAATATTATTGCTCCTTCGAAAGATCGTAAAGAGATTGATTCAACACCGAGAACAAAAACAATAACTCTCACAATGCAAAAGATTATTCAGAATATGGTTAATGCTTTTAATAATTCGCTTCCAAGTTTATATAAGCAGTATCAAGAATTAAAAGATCAATCTAAAGAAGCCGAGAATCCAGCCGATAAAGATAAAATTGCTATTCAACAAGTTCTCGTTGCTGTTAAGTTGAGAAACCTAGCCAATTTGTATCTTAATTCTAATGAATTTTATTCTGGTGAGGATATGCTCTCCATTTTTCTATCTAAAAAAGCTAATCAATTTTATGAAATAACAACAGATGAAGCACAGATGTATAAATGGCAGGAATCATTCTCCGGACTTTATAAGCCAGCCTATGTTATTTTCTCGCGACATCCTGTTGATGTTTATAGAATGTCCGACTTTACTGAAATCACATCCTGTCACTCTCCTCCATCAAGAAAAGGAGAGAGCACAAAATTCGATCAATTTAATATTTGTGCTCTTGCTGAAGCTTGGGCGAATGGAATGATTTCTTATGTTGTTACAGAAGAGGAATTCAATAAAGCGAACATCCAACCAACACAAGAAGCAATTGATAAATACGAAGACAGGGAATTATTTTGGGATAGACAACGTGGCGAGGGTGCTTTGGTTCCGAGATCAAGAATAAGAATTAGAAATACTTCTTATACAGACCCAGATAGTGGTGCCGTAACTCAAATTGCTATTCCAGATCAAAAAGTATATGGTAAAGATGTTGCCGGCTTTAAAGAATATGTGCGAAATTATATCGGAAGTATTCAAAAAGACAGCATCCAAAAAATTTATCAAAACGAAATTATAGGTTCAGAAGATGGTGTAGCAATAATCAGTCTTGATAATTTTGAAAGATTCGGTGGAAGTTATGAAGATGCCGGAATGGCTGTTCATCAAAATCTTCCTTTAATGTTTGCCTCGGCTCTTGGGCTTGAATCAACCAAGATTGAATCCTCGGGACATTTAAAATATGATAAGTCATTTCAAAATGAACTTCGAGATCGTACCGAAGATGAACTTGGATCATCTTTGGATATGTTACAAATCCAAGCCGATGAAGAAGCCGCGGCTGCTAGTCGCAATACCAGATGGCATTTCGATGTTTCCTTAAATCAAGAGGATTACGACGATCAAGTTTATGTTGAGGAGATTTTGCTTACAGTGTTCGCTATTCTCCCAGAGTCCGTCAATGTCGGAGACAATTATACAGCAATCAACGAAGCATTCGAGGAATATATAAATAGATTTAATCTTTATTGGGGCAATGAAGAAATAGAGCCAGACTCTATCGCAGCATATGCTCCTTCGACTTTTATGACTCATAACTTCACAACACCTTTTATTGCGATTAGGTATCCAGATTTAGCTAGAATATCTAGTGACAATGGAGATACAATAAGTTTTGGGGAACTCTCGGACACACTTGAAAATATGGCCGATACTTCAAGAAATGGCGGCTTAAACCTTGCTCTTGTAACCGACCCTTATATTGAAGATGCTTTCGATGCTGTTGCAAAAGATATTTGTGCTTTAAGAGGTTTCTATGATGATCCCGAATGGTATTTAAACCAAGTTTATCATCAAACTATAGATGAAAGTAATTGGCTTGTTGATTCTGTTAGCGAAGGCGAAACAAACACAATGCTGGAGATTATCGAAGAAGTTTCATATGATACTATTATGAACATTGATCTAAAAGAGCTTATTAGTCGCGGCGAATATACTCCAAAACAAGCGGCAGCTATACTCATTGCTATTGGCGAAAGCGAAGATCTTCAACAATGGCTTATTCGTGAAATCAATAAAGAATGCCAGATTGCTGTTGGAAATGGCGAGACTTTTATTAATAATAATGAAACTGTTATTCCTTTTACAATAGACGGGCCTCAAACATATCAAACAGTTGAAGATGTCGTGGCTGACATCGATTCTGGCGCCGAGGATCATTTTCAATTAAAAATGACAATAACAAAAGACCAAATTAACTCGAAAGCAAAATTCCTTGCTCTTTATTCTCTTTTATCGCAATACGACCAAGACGAGATGGCAACCTTGATTTTGGCTTACAGCGATGAGATTAAGAATTTGTTTCCAGCAGAACCACAAGCCGTAACCGAAAATAAAAGACGAATGAAAATTCGTATGCTCCGAGGATAGTAAATGTCAGAAGACAACAAATGGTCAAAGCCCGCATCTCCACCACCTCCTCTCTTTCTGGGAGAGAAGGAGCGAAATCTTGTTAAACAAGTCAATGATGAGATCATCGAAAGGGTCATCGGCCAACAGGTCCTTTACTTTCCAATTGATATGTCTCGCACCAACTTCCATCCGGTATATGGCGAGGCCATTGAAAAAACTTTTCTTCATCCAATCAGAGTCTATGCTTTAGTTGAGTATGGTGGAGTTGAAACCTCTTTCCTTGAAGGTATTGGCTTGGATAAGTCAACAAATATCACAGTGAACTTTCATAAACGAAGATTAACCGAAGATCAAGATCTTTTCGTTAGAGAAGGTGATTTCGTACGATATGGAAGTATTTACTATGAGATAGTAAAACTTAATGAACCTAAACAACTTTTTGGACAAATCGAGCATAGATTCGAGGTGACTGCAACCTGTATTAGAGCAAGAGACGGAGTATTCAACGGTGAGTGAAGTAGAAGAGATACCATTTTTACCATCAACAATTGAAACAATTGATGTTGGCTTTTACAACTGGGTAAATGAAAGTTTGGATCTTCATACTAACACCAACTCTGGGTGGAAAAAAGTACCTTGCTTATGGCTCTCGGCAGAAAGAGTTTTTCAAATTAAGAACGATAAAGATTTAAGAGATTCTTCTGGTAAGCTTAAACTGCCCTTGATTACGGTTACTAGAGAATCAATGACAAAGGACCCGTCTTTCAGAGGCACACACTATGCTCACTTACCAGAGAACAGTGATTATAAAGGTGGCGCCACAATAGTTTCTAGAAGAATAGTACAAGAAAAAACAAGAAATTTTGCAAACGCGGATAAAGCTAGAGAATTAAGTAGTGGAGACGAGACAGGTAAATCAAATAACAAAAAAGTTGTTTATGAAACCATTGAGATGCCCGTTCCGACCTATGTCACATGCAATTATAAAATCACAATTAGAACTGAATATTTACAACAAATGAATGAACTTGTCACACCTCTTATTACAAGAACCGGAGGCGTAAATCATTTTCTTTTTTCAAACGACGGCCATCGCTTCGAGGCATTCATTCAGCAAGATTTTAATCCGGACTCAAATATAACCAATTTGGGCGAAGATGAGCGTTATTTTCAAACCCAAATATCTATTAAAGTTCTCGGATATTTAATGGGTGAAGCCGGCAACAGACAAAAACCAAAAGTTGTCGTCAGAGAGAACTATGTTGAAGTAAAAATGAGTAGAGAAAGAGTAATGATTGGAGACCAATTACCTTGGAATACTGTAAATAAACAGAAATACCGACAATAATTACTATTGATCTTCATCGATACTATTTAATATGATTATAAGTTTATAAGGAGTATATTAATGCCTAGAAAATTTGACTTTATTTCACCCGGCATCCAATTAACCGAGGTTGACCAAAGTACAGTTCCTGCGCAATTGCAAGACGATGGACCTCTTTTGATTGGACGTGCTCTCCGTGGCCCCTCGATGAAGCCAATCAAAATTAATTCATTTGACGATTTTGTTACCGTTTTTGGTAATCCTGTTTATGGTCCACAACCGGGCCCAATGGATGTTTGGAGACAAGGAAATACCATTGCTCCTACATATGCTGCTATTGCAGCCGAAGCATGGCTTGCAGCAAACGATTCACCAGTTACTTTTATTCGCCTTTTGGGTGAAGATTCTGATAGTGCAACTCATGGTATCGGTACTGCCGGATGGAATACAGCTAAAGATTTAGATACGGCTTATTCTGCTTCTGGTGGCGCTTTTGGTCTTTTTGTCGCTCCTTCAAGTTCAAATCCTCAAGCAAATGCAACAGGATCTTTGGCTGCTATATTTTATGTGAATGAAGGTTCTATTGAGCTTTCTGGAACAATTGCTGATAATGCCGGAACTACTCAGGGTACAGGTTCTGCTACAATGTTTGCTTCTTTAGGCAGCGGTAATGCTGCGACTTTTAGAGCGATTATTAAAAATTCAAGTGGTACTGTTGTTGATAATGTCGTATTTGACTTCAATCCCGGAAGCAAGAACTATATTAGAACTGTTTTCAATACAACTCCACATAAAGTTACTACTGCAATCAATGAAACATCTGATCTCAAGACATACTGGTTAGGTGAAACTTTTGAAGAAATGCTTAATAGAGATGGCTCTTCTACCGGAACTGCCGGACAGCAATTGGGTATCGTCCTTGGTCTTGCTTCCGGATCTACTGGTGTTGTTCCCGGCGCTGCTCGCCCAACATTGACAGAATATTCAGATCATCAATTTGGTGCTATTGCTGCTAAATCTGGTTGGATTATTAATCGCGATCCTTCTGAGGACAATACAAGCTATACTCCAGAAAATGCTGAAAAGCTATTCAGAATTATTGCTCTCCATGAAGGCAAGGCTTTCCAAGACCAATATTACTGTGCTATTGAAGGACTTAAACTTGGAACACAAGTTAATAAGAATTCAACCTTCACTCTCAGCGTTTATGAGTGGGGAACCAATCGTCTTATAGAGCAATTCTCAAATCTTTCTATGAATCCAGTGTCAGATAACTACATTCTTAAAAGAATTGGTGATATGAACATGGTTTGGGATGCCGCCGATAAAAAATTCAATATGGTCGGAAAATATAATAATCAATCTGATTATATTCGAATTGAAATGGCCGATGCTCTCAAAAACGATCAACAACCACAAGACGAATATGCTCTTCCATTCGGTTTTTATGGTCCGCAAAAATTCAAGAGCTTCTGTCTTTCCGGAAGTAATGCACGACCTGTTGATCCAAATGACTATAGTTCAAATCTTTTGACCGCCATGGTTGTTGGCTCTGGTAATCTTCCCGGTGTTCCAGAAGAGATTGCTGATGCTGATCAAAGTGGTTTCGCTCTTGTTGGCTCAAAAGATGGAGCAGATGAAAGAATTGTTACTTTTAACTTTCCATCTTTGAGATTGACAACTGTTAATTCCAAGGGTGTTCAAGATTCGAATTATAAAGTAACTGATTTCTTTGGTATTAATCAGCAACTTTCAGCATCCAGTGTGTTGGATCAATCTTATAGAGATTTAATCCGTGCAATGCCTTATAATTGGGATGCTCATACAACATCTGATGAAACCGTGACCTCTTTCATTTTTTCTTTGGATGATGTCGTATATGATTCGACAAATGTTGAGGGTTATTATCTTTCTGGTTCTCGTTTAGCTGGTACTTCTTATACAGCGACTAATGGCGACCAAGCACTCCTTGATGCAAAGATTAAGCGCTTTATTGTTCCTTTATTTGGTGGCTTTGATGGTCTAAATATTAAAGAACTTGAGCCTTTTAATAACAGAAGTGGTGTCATTGGAAGTACAGAATCTACAAGTTATACTTTCTATTCTTTGAACAAAGCATTAGACATTGCCAGTGACCCAGAGAATGTTGAAATGGATCTTCTTTTGATGCCCGGTATTAATAATCGAGATATTACTAACAGAATGATCGATATCTGCAATGATAGACAAGATTCTCTTGCTATTATTGATCTTCAAGACGCATATTCATCTTCAGCGGAAACCACACCCTCTCAAGAAGGCAAAGGTTCATTAGCAAGTGTTATTTCTGCTGTTCGTTCAAGAAACTTTGATTCATCATACGCTGCTGCTTATCATCCTTGGGTTAGAGTTCAGCAGAAAGGTGATACAGTTGTAACACCTGTTCCTCCTTCAGTTGCTGCTTGTGGTGCTCTTGCAAGATCTCAAGCATTGAGTGCTCCTTGGTTTGCTCCTGCCGGATTCAATCGTGGTGGACTTACAAACCTCGGCGGAAATGCTGGGCCAAGCGTTCTCTCTGTTGTTGAGACAATGAACAAAGCAAATCGTGATGATCTTTACGAACTTGATATTAACCCAATTGCTCGTCTTCAAGGAGAGTTTGTAATCTTCGGACAAAAGACGCTTCAGCAAACTCCATCAGCTCTTGACAGAATCAACGTTCGTCGTATGATGATTTATCTTAAGAAGAGAATCGGCAGAATTGCTAATACTATCCTGTTCGACCAGAACATCCAAGTTACTTGGAACAAGTTCAAGAGCAGAGCAGAGCGAGTGCTTAATAGAATTAAAGCA
>Ga0208019_1001720_pt1 | contig 11398 bp, 10 predicted proteins | sample CB_VirMetaG_5_FD_184540 | JGI IMG/M metagenome (GOLD analysis project Ga0208019, IMG submission 184540) | Freshwater to marine saline gradient viral communities from Chesapeake Bay - CB_1508_1D Viral MetaG (SPAdes) (version 4) | ecosystem: Environmental > Aquatic > Marine > Coastal | place: USA... | reverse complement strand
AGACCTGCTGCAAATGGTGCAGTCCAAGAAATACCAGCACCAGTTGAGATTAATATAGATCCTCCAGCACCCACATTCTGATAGGTATCTTTTATTCCCGCACCTAATTCAATAACCCCGTCAAAAGTAGAAATGCCAGAAACACTAAGATTATTTGCAGTAACGTCCCCTAGAGAAGAAACCGTTGAATCAAAAGATGCAAACGTAACTACACCCGTAATTAAAGTATCTCCAACAATGTGTAGAGTGGAGGTTGGATTTTCTGTACCAATACCAACCTTATTGTTACTAAGTACGAAATCTTCTGCAAATTTTATGCGATTTTTCGCCATCTTTGTATGATCTTTATGTTAGTATTTATTGATTATCAATTAATAATATAAAAATCAGTTCCTTTTTTATATTTATAACTTGTCAATCGAAGAAAAATAAATGTATTAATCTTGAATCATCTTTATCGTATCCAAAATATTGAGATGCCTGATGAATTGCATGAGCATCCCAGATTACAAGACGATTATACACATTACCAACAACATCAACTTTTTCCCACGGTGTTGGGTCTAAATGTTTCTTTTCCCAAACAATATCAGAACCAACCGTATCAACATGACGAATTCTTGTTTTCTTATGTGCAATTAAAGAGGTTCCACACTCATAAGGAGCATCTGGCGTTAAGTAGATTGCTCCTGCCCATCTTTGAGAATCTGCATGATAAACTAATGCATCTTCACAAGTACAATACTGAAATCTTCCACACATTCCGTGAGTTTCCATCCAGTTTGTAATCTTTATTCCCATAATAGATTCGAATGCTTCTTTTGTTCCAGGTATCTCATACTGATGATTGGTTCTTCTTCCTCGATGATATTCACTAAATTCAAACTCTTGCTCTAGTGCAAACTTTCGTATTGCATCAGGATTGTCGTAAAAATTATCTACAACCCAAAGTGTTGGATGTTTTTGTTCATTTACTTTAGGCCCATTAATTAAATATCTCATGGTTTTTTGGCATTCTCACAGAAACGACAGAGGTTAAAGCAAGTATTATCAAAAGGAATTACATCCTCATAGTCTTGTTCTATAAGATTTCCAAGAATGTGTTCCAATCCATAATCCATACAACACAGAGATACATCACCATTTGGTAGCATAATATTGTGATATAGTTTTTCTAAACAACCACAAGTCATTGGTTGTTCTCCATGATAAACAGACTTGTACTCATCTTTACGATTGAGTAATTCTGGTTTCATTATACTTTCACCAAGAAGATTTCCTGCTCTTGACCACATTTGATATGTAGGTGCTTCTGGAAATACATGACGGACTGATTCATGAACAGTCCCCATACACATCAAAGTAAAGTTTTGGATTTGAGAATGAACCTCTCCAAACTTCTCAATCACTTTGATATATCTATCCGTGATTGGATGTTTTGCTTTTCTCTCTTGGTCTGGCAAGTGAAGAACAAATCCTCCATTTGGATTGCCTGCATAAGGAATATCTTTGATTCTTTCGATATCATCAACATCCATGCCAATACCAGTCGTGAATACTGAAATTGGATGACCTTTTTGATGTGCATAGAGAAGCATATCAGTTGTCTTTGGATTCAACCAAGGCTCCGTAAATCCAGCAAAAGTCACACGAATCTCTTCAGGCATTTTATCTACTGCCTTTTGGAAGTTCTCAAGACTTAAGAACCTTTCACCTTTATATGATTTTTGGAGTGTTCTTTGTGGGCAGAAGACGCAATCAACTACGCAACCATTTTTAGTATCAATAGAGGTTGTAAACTCCATCGTAGGTAGGATGGAGTTCTTCCACTTGTCTTTTGGTTGTTCTTGATTATCGATGTAAACATTTATCCATCCATAATATTCTACAACATCATCATTCCAAATCTGATCTGTTATATCATTGAAATTTGAATTGTAATCAACAAAATAAACTTTATGACTATTAAAATGTTTTAAATAAGTATCTCTAAATTTTTTAAATTTCTCTTTTAATTGTGGTGTGCCAAAATGCCATTCACCAGAAATTTTCTTTACATTTTTTTTAATCCAATCAAAATTATCATTTGTGAATACATTATATTCTCCACCTTCACAATCGATTTTTAAAAAATCTATTTTATCTAATTTTTGTTCTTTGATAAGGGTTTTAAATGTTATTCCTTTACCGGAGGATATTTTTTTCCATAGATCATCTCCAATATAATTGGGATCCAAATCATCATTATACAACCCATCAAAAATTACATCACCATCAACAGAAGATATACCTTGATTTAAGCAAGTAACATTATTATATTCGGAAGTATTTTTTACTAATGTCTTGAAAAGTTCTGGATGAGGTTCTAAACAAATAACTTTCTTCGGATTTTTATTTAAAATTGAACGTGTAAATGGACCAACGCTCGCGCCAATATCAACAACAATATCATCATAATTTACATGAAAATGTTTTTCATAATTAATATTTTCTGGTTTAAATTCCTCTTTGATTGACTGGTAATTCCATGAATTTTTTTTCAATATTCCCCAATCAAAATCTTCATCACAATCCCTATTATCAATATAGATTGTAATTGCTTGGTAGTGTTCAATAAACCAATCATCCCAAAGGCTCCACTTAATATCTACTTCATCAAATGAATAGACTTCATGGTTTGGAAAGTCTCTTAGATAAGTATCTCTAAAATGGCGGAACTTGTCCTGTAGTTCTGGTGTTGATAGATGCCATTCTCCAACGATTTTCTTTACATTCTTTTTAATCCATGCAAGATTTTCGTCATTGAAGATGTCATACTCTCCGCCTTCACAATCAGTCTTTAAGAAGTCAATCTTACTGATATTGTTTTGTTCAATAAAAGATTTAAATGTAATAGTCTCAACATCTTGAATATTTTCACTCTCACAAGTCTCAATAAACTGCTCATTAAAGAGACCTGCAAGTTTTTGTGTACCATCAACACTTCCGATAGCTTTATTGATGAGGACTGTATTATCAGATTCTACGTTTTCTTTAAGAGTTTGGAATAGTTCTTTGTGTGGTTCAAAACAATAAATCTTTTGTGGATTCTTATCTTTGAGAGTGTATGTAAATGGGCCAACACTTGCACCTACATCAAAAACAATATCCTTTTCTTCTACCGTAAAGAACTTTTCATATACATTTTGCTCAAAGATTTCCTTTTCTACAATATTCTTAAACCATTGATTCTCTGCTGCTTTACCCCAATTAAATCCCGCTCTTAGGAATTTAATATTATCCATTACTGACTTCTTATGAATTTCATTCATGTCATTCCAGTAATCTTCTTTAAGTTCAAGGAAATAATTTCTACTATCATCGCATAATCCACACCACCAAGAAGAAACTGCCCTTTCAAATAGAATTCCATACTTACCTGGATAATCTACATTTAGTGGAAGTGGCTTACAATTAAAATCTGATACCTTAAGACCTATAGAAGAGATGAGATAAGCATCATGATAATTTTTTTCCTTTTCATAAAATCTTGAAAGTAAATAATATCCTTCTGGTCTTTTTGGTTCTAATGCAACAGCACTTTGAAGAAGACCTTTCACTGAATTATTTCTACATCCTTGAGAATTAAAACAATCCGATGCAGAAAGTAAGCACGCATACATTAACGTTTTATCTTCCGTCTTTTCTGCTGTTCGGATGTAATAAGAAACCGCAGAAGCAGTTTGTCCGATGGAATGATAGTATTTTGCCAAGTTTAGATTATTGAGTTCATTCTCAGGGTCATTGACAAACTCGTTTAGGTATAGTTGTAGATCATTCATTGATAATATCCTCAAATACTTTTTCTGGAAATTTTAAAAGATATGCTGCATTGTCTTGAAATCCAAAAGTCATAAGAAAATCAGTTCCTTGTTGAGCAAGACCAACACAAAATTCAACATGGCCTCCCATAATTGAAAAGTCATTAGTCCATTTAACCAAGTTAAAATTCTTATCCCAAAAACAAATTCTGTGTCTATATACTGCGTCTTTTCTTTGCGTTTCACTTTTGAATAAATCTACTTCATGAGTGATGGCAATGTAATAATCTCTCCATGATACTACTTGGGAACCACCACGTAGGTCTCTTGGAATATCTTTTTTTTCTCCCAGAAAAACAATCTCTGAGGTTTGATTTTCTGGATTTACTTTTACAATTTCTGTTGGATTGCCCCATTTAATATAATGATATGGTAGATCTAAGAACGGCATCCAGTTCTTTTCACAGTAACTATTTTGATTGTTTGGTGGTTCAATCCTTGACCTTGAAACTTCTATTACTTTATCGCCATGAACTTGAATTTCGCAGAGTTCCATTCTGCCTGTTCCAATAGTATCAAGGTCTCTACGAACACCTGAAGTATAAAGTTTTCCATCCCAACAAAATAGTCTTGCATCCTCAAGACCAATAAATTCCCATAATTCTTTGTCCGGAAACTTTGAAGTATCAATTTTGTTTATTCTTGAGATACTATAATTTTCATCAAGTTCAAGGTAGTAATTCCAAGTTCTTAAATGAATGTCATCTTCTGGGTGAATATATGTTAGCGGACCATATGGATGTTGAAAAAGTTTTTTCTCTGAATGATAAAAAGTATAGTTTACTGCTCTTAAGTTTACTAAGACCTTATTATCGTGAATATAAACTGAAGGATTCATCAATCCTAAACCAGAATTGAGTTCTGATGGAATGATTAATGGATATATTGACCCACCATTTTCGAAGGCAAGTTTTGCGAAATTATCTATCATATTTAAATTTATTCATCCACTTATATATTAAGTCAAAATTAATCCTATTTTGCCATATCATTAGCACAATGTGCTCTTTGACCATTTGCCAAAACATAATGGAAAAATATTTGATGATAATAAAGACCTTGTTTTTCTACTTTCCTACCATACCAAGTTCTTGTGTATTCGGTTGACATTGGATCTCTCCAATGTGGTCTCTCACATCCTTTATATACCATCCCATCACCAGCATTTAAAATCACAGAACAGTTTTCACCTGCAACTAATACAGAAGTTTTCTTTTTATCCGTATAAGTATCAGGAGTTTTGATCCAAATTGGCCAAGGTTCTTGAAGATTAGTACTGATATGAACCGTAACAGAAATTTCACAAGCATCACGATCTGCATGTTTTGTTAGTGCCTGTCCTGGAAAATAAAACCGATCATAATAATAAGTATTATAAAGTTTACTTCCTAATTGTTTTTCTAACTTCAAACGAATGCCAGAATGAATTGCACGATATTGTGGATGCCAATAGCAAGCAAGAGAACCTTCTACTTGCTGTTCAAGTGGAGTATAAGTAAATTGGTCTAATCTTTTACCCCAATAATTTAGTTGTCCTCTTTCTTGCGGAACAGGACGATAAAGTTCTTGAGGATCCCATAGATTTTTAATCACAAGGTATCCGTTTTTTTCAAAGAACTCATTATTAGTTTTTGAGGTTCCACTGTTAATTCGTTCTTGGAAGAGGAGTTGTTCCTCAGTCATTTGTTCTGCCATATCACTTCCACCTCGGACCAACTACCCAACCAACAAGACTTTTGCGAAGTCCTTTCGTAACTTTAAGAACACGATGTTGAGTTCGTGAGTCAAACACAATCACAGTTCCTTTCTGCCTTGGAGCAAAATAAGACTTACCATCTTCTCCAAGAAGTTGAAGATTTCCACCTTCATAATCATCAGGGTCTGAAAGTTGAACAACAAATGAAAGTTTTCTTACGAGTTCAAGATTTTCATTTAGATAATCTTGTGCTCTTCCTTCGTGATGATTGCCAACAGAAACTGGTTTATAATGACAAGAAATGCCGGCATCATTATGCCACCCATAAAATTCACCTTCTCCATATTGAGTGAATTGCATATTTTCACCATCAATATTTCTTATATCGTAAAGAAAATTTTCACGATTTGCTCGTTCAACATAGTGCCAAACAAGTCCTGCAGTCCAGTGATGTGTTGGGACCCAGGCATTTTTTGAATTTCTTTTATCTTTATTGAGAGCATCTCCCATTAGTCTGGAATCTCCCATTTGTTCTTGAAACTTATCTGTTAAATCTTCCTCTATTGATTCTATAATTTTTTCAGGAATATCCGAAAAATACCAAATTGATTGAAATGCCATATGTGAATAATGTATTCAGATTCATTATATATTTGTTTTAAATAAAAGTCAAATAATTTTAAGTAGTTATTACTCTTCAGGTGCTGGTGGAGTTTTTAATTCCCAATCAATAATCTCTTCATTCCACTCATAATAATATCCGGATTCAATTTGTTCTTCAGTAAGTGTTGGATTTGGATCTGGGATTGGAGAAATCCAGTCAGCAAGTTCTGTATCTAAAACCCACGAGTCATAAGGTTTTGGTGGAATAAAAGCATCTAAATTTTCATCATAATAATATCCAATGCCAGCATAATTTTTTCTTATATTTCTATTATAAGAAGTCTGTTTCCATTTTGTATTTGGACCATAAATTTTTTCAAAGAAAGATTGGCAATATTTAATACCAGTCTCTTCACTTTCGTTACCACTTAAATCTAAACAATTTTGGTCTGCAATTGGATAAACTCCAATCACAATATTATTGTCATCTAGTCTTGCAAAATGTGCCATTTACCTAATTAATTATTTAAATTATATATCTAATAATAACAATTCCCGGAGCACCTCTGCTACCAACATCACCTTCACCAGAACCGCCTCCGCCGCCGCCAGTATTTCTAATTGCATCAGCACCAAAACCAGCCGATGGTCCTCCACTAGCACCACCACCAACACCACCACCTCCAGAAGGAGATCCACCACCACCACCAGCAAACCAACGACCGGGATTTAATGGAACCGGAGATCCTGGAGTTCCATAAGATGGTGGTACACCAGTATCACCACCAAATGCTGCTATTCCAGCTCCACCACTACCACCTGAAGGTCCTGCATTAGTTCCAGGAGATGAAGCTCCTCCTCCTCCACCACCACCGCCGGTATTGGGAGGGGTTGTTGGAGCTCCTCTTCCTCCAGGAAACCCTTGTCCAGGGGCGCCACTTCCAAAAATAGCGAATGGACCAGCACCACCACCACCAGATCCTCCAGGGTTGCCACCACCAGCAGGCGCTGACCCACCACCTCCGCCACCATTAGCAGTTACAGTATTAAACAGTGGTGGTCCAGATATAAATGATGGAGTTCCAGTATCACCATCAACTGGAGCAAATCTACCCCCTTTACCACCACCACCAACACAAATATCATAAATTCCAACAGGAAATAGTATGTCAGTGCCCTCAACAGCTCCTCCTGCACCGCCGCCACCACCTTCTACAGTAGATCCATTTGTAGAACCACCACCACCACCTCCTCCAGCGACTATAAGATAATCAACTTTAGCACTTTGAAACACATAAAATTGTCCAGGTTGTGTAAAAATATGATACTTATAACCATTACCCGGTGCAAAAATATTTGCTGAGGTTGAAGTTGCAATTCCAGATTTAGATCCATTATTTGTAGTGATTTTAAAAGAAGAAGAAGATTTAAATCCACCAAATAATATATTTTTAATAGGTGACATATTAATTAAAATGTTATGTTTTTATTTTTATATCTTATAATGACTATTCCAGATCCACCATATCCTCCTCGATACGTTGCAGTGCCACCACCGCCGCCACCACCACCAGTATTTCTAACTGCATTGGAACCATCATTATTAGTTTGTCCTCCGGCACCACCACCGCCGACGCCACCAGTTGCTTGAGGAACTCCACCACCACCACCAGCAAACCAACGACCGGGATTTAATGGAACCGGAGATCCTGGAGTTCCATAAGATGGTGGTATACCAGTATCACCACCAAATGCTGGTAGTCCATTTCCACCAGGTGCACCGGGTGATGCATCAGCATTTGCTGTTTGTCCACTTTGACTCGCGCCGCCGCCGCCTCCAGATCTTGATGGACCACCCCAACCACCAGGATATCCTTGTCTTTTTAAACCAGTTTCAAGTCCAGATCCAAATGTTCCATTTGGCGCCGCTCCTCCTCCACCAGATCCTCCAGGATAACCATAACCGATAGGACCGGGACCGGCGGGGCCAGCACCACCATGACCACCACCATTTGCAGTAATTTGGGAAAATCCTATCGGACCTGCAATAAAAGATGGATATCCGTTTCTGGTAGGATTAACAGCACCTGGTGGACTAGATGTAGAATTTCCTCCAAGGCCTATACAAATATCATAAAATCCTATTGGAGATAGTATATTATATTTTTCTACATATCCTCCGGCACCACCTCCGCCACCATACCCGGCAGGCACGCCAGGCCCTGCGCCGCCCCCACCACCACCACCACCTCCAATTACAAGATAATCAATATATCCAGGATTATAAACATAAAATCTGCCAGGTTGTCTAAAAATGTGATATGTATATCCGTTTCCAGGTGAAAAAACATGAATTGTAGATGATGTTGCTCCTACCGATACTAAACTGGGAGAATCATAAACAGTTGTACTTATCCCAATTCTAGAAACAATAGATCCAATAAATGTTTTTTTAGTGTTTTTAATTGGAGACATACTACACTCTTACTTTGGTTCTTAAGATAATTATGCCGGATCCACCATTACCACCAACATCATTAGCGCCTCCACCGCCGCCTCCACCGCCACCACCACCAGTATTTGCTGTTGCATTAGCACCACTACCAGTCTGTGGTCCTGCATTCCCACCACCGCCGACGCCACCAGTTGCTTGAGGAACTCCACCACCACCACCAGCAAACCAACGACCGGGATTTAATGGAGCCGGAACTCCTGGAGTTCCATAAGATGGTGGTACACCAGTATCACCATCAAATGCTGGTAGTCCATCTCCACCCTTTCCCGCCCTTATTGATGGCGCTCCTCCCCATTGACCACCCATACCAGCACCTCCACCACCGCCGCATGTCGTTGGTGTTCCTCTTCCACCAGGAGTTCCTTGCCTATCTAATCCTGTTCCAGCTCCAACTCCATAAGTCGCAGGTCCCAATTTTCCTGCTCCACCACCCGATCCACCTGGTCCACCCGCCGATGTTAATGGGCCACCACCACCATCACCACCTCCAGTGGTTGTAAGTGTAATTCCAGGTCCGATTATAGAAGATGAAGTTCCTTTAGAAGCGGTTGTGCCAGTGACCGGAGCACCTGCACCTCCACCACCCACAGTAACAGTATAAGAACCAGGAGTAAATAAAACAAAAAATCTTTCTAACATTCCTCCTGCACCACCACCACCTCCCCAAATTGTTGGAGTTCCACCAGAACCTCCTCCTCCACCACCAGAAATTATACAAATATCAACATATCCAGATTTATCAACTGTAAAAGTTCCAGGAGAAGTGTAAAAATAATAATTATATCCGTTTCCAGGAGTTTGTAACGTTCCATCAGTTGTTGCTATAGTTGTAACTCCACCAAAAACTTGAGGATCAGTAATATTAGAAATAGATAATGATGTAAATCCGTCGCTATTATTTTTAACTGGTGCCATATTTATGCCTCCCTATCGCCTAAAACTACAACATTAATATCATTTGTTGCCACACCCAAATTAAAAGTTCCTTCATTAAATACTTGAATGCTGTCTCCATTACTTGTTAAAGTAATTGGATATTGCGGTTCAAAGAAAAAGGTATCATTTGAGGCTAAAGAAATTCTGGCAATTCTATCACCATCAGTTGCGGTTCCAACACTTCCCCCACTATTTGGAACGATATAAATTTGTGCTTGCTGAGATAAATCAGTACTTGCAGTTCCTACTGTACTGTTATAAATTACGATACTTCTAATATAAACAGTTTTTGCTGAACTAACGCTGTAAATTGTTGAAGTTGTTCCTGCCGATACTATTGTTGGAAATCCTAAATTTGCTTTTGCAAGTGCCATTATACTTATTACTTTTTTGTCTATTTATGCGAATAACATCACTTCCAGAATATCTAAAGTTGCAGAACCACCACCTCCACCAGCAGCATCAATAGTTGTATTAGTAATCGTCAAATTAGTACCAACTGTTAGATACGTTAGTTTAGATGCACTATCGTCCCAGAATACTAATTTGTCCGAACCTGCATCATCTGCAGAAATTTCTCCAGATGTTGCGGAAAGAACATCAGTAATATTTGTATTTACTGCAATTACATCTGATGCGGATATTCCTTGAACACCTTGAGTTCCTGTAGTTCCTTGTGCTCCTGTTGCACCTTGAGTTCCTGCTCCTGTAGTACCTTGAGCACCAGTAGTTCCCTGTGCTCCTGTAGTACCTTGAGTTCCTGTAGTACCTTGAGTTCCTGTTGCACCTTGAGCACCAGTAGCACCTTGAGTTCCAGTAGTTCCTTGAGTACCAGTAGTTCCCTGTGCCCCTGTAGTACCTTGAGCCCCTGTGGTTCCTTGTGCTCCTGTAGTGCCTTGAGTTCCTGCTCCTGTGGCACCTTGAGTACCGGTAGTTCCCTGTGCTCCTGCAGTTCCTTGTGCTCCTTGATCTCCTTGTGCTCCTGTGGCACCTTGAGCACCTTTATCACCTGTTCTTGAGAATTCAATGCTTAATGGTTCTCCATTGGTTGGCAATGAACCAGAAATATGAGAAACTGGAATCTTATAATAACCGAATACTGAAGTAACTGATCCTGTTATGCTCCATATGTTAGATACTGAACTTGCTGATAAAGCACCACTAATTACCAAATATCCTTCCTGCCCTGGATTTGTACTATCATCCCAACTATCATACCAAGAAGTTTGGACATTAGAATAATAATCATTATTATCAATAAAGATAAAACTTACAGCCCCAATAGTTGAACTGTTATATCTAATGACTCCATTTCCAGGGTCAGAATCTGTAGTAGATGTACTAAAGGTATATGAAACTCCACCCCTACTGCCAATTTCACCTTGAGTTCCTTGAGTACCGGTAGTTCCCTGTGCCCCTGTAGCACCTTGAGTACCAGTAGTTCCCTGAGTACCAGTAGTGCCTTGTGCTCCTGTTGTACCTTGAGTTCCTGTGGTTCCTTGAGCACCAGTAGCACCTTGAGTACCGGTAGTTCCCTGTGCCCCTGTGACACCTTGAGTACCAGTAGTTCCCTGAGTACCAGTAGTTCCTTGAGTTCCATCAGTACCTTGTGCTCCTGTTGTACCTTGAGCACCAGTAGTTCCTTGTGCTCCTGTTGCACCTTGAGTTCCATCAGTACCTTGCGTTCCTGTAGTACCTTGAGCACCAGTAGTTCCCTGAGTACCAGTAGTTCCTTGTGCTCCTGTGATGCCTTGAGTACCAGTGGTTCCTTGGGTTCCCGTATCTCCT
>Ga0208019_1001718_pt1 | contig 11409 bp, 12 predicted proteins | sample CB_VirMetaG_5_FD_184540 | JGI IMG/M metagenome (GOLD analysis project Ga0208019, IMG submission 184540) | Freshwater to marine saline gradient viral communities from Chesapeake Bay - CB_1508_1D Viral MetaG (SPAdes) (version 4) | ecosystem: Environmental > Aquatic > Marine > Coastal | place: USA... | reverse complement strand
AAAATCCTTTTTACCCATTAGGAAAACTTTATACTTATGTTTTGACATGTGAAACCTTCGTCTTTTCTCAGGAAGATTTCAATACAAATCAGTCCTTTATTGATGACACCGATGAAGACTATGGAAAAACTGCAGCAGAATTAACAATGACAAACAATGGAGTGAATTACATTGTAGGAGAAACTGTTTATCAAATAATTGGAAATGGATTAGCTGGTCCGACAGAAGTTACCCTGGCAAATAAAGATGCTTCCGGTATTGTTCATAAATGGAAGTCTTCAACGGGTGTTCTAATCATTGGTGATCAAACAGGTGGATTTAGTTTCGAGGCAGGAGAATACATATATGGAGTTAGTAGTGGTGCCACCGGAAGCATAAGTCAAGTTACCGATGATGATTTGATCATACCGTTTGATACTATAGAAAATACCAGCAGTAAAGATTCTCTAGATCTTGAAAAAGAAAAAGAAGAAATAAATATCTTCAACTTTGATGAAACTGATCCATTCTCAGAAGGAAATTATTGATGTTTGGACATTTTTACAACGAATCAATAAGAAAACTTACAGTTGCATTTGGATCTCTTTTCAATGAAATATATGTTATTCATTATAACAGTGATGATACAGAAAAGGAAAAAATTAAAGTTCCGATTACATATTCATCGAAAGAAAAATATATCAGACGACTTTCGGAGTCAAGCGGCATTAAAAATGACACCAAGATTCAAATCTCTCTCCCGGCACTTTCATTTGAAATGGCATCGGTGGAATATGATGCTACTAGACACTTGAATAAATTGAATAAAAAAGTAGTGACAAAAGCAGGAAACCCTCCTTATATAACATATCAGGAAGTTCCTTATAATATTTCATTTAGTCTTTATTCATATACAAGAAATATGGATGATAATTTGCAAATATTAGAACAAATTGTTCCTTATTTTTCTCCAGACTTTGTTGTCACATTAAATTTAAATAATATTGATACTAAATTAGCTGTTCCGATAGCATTAACTAATGTGGCAGTACAGGAAACATATGAAGGCAATATGATGGATAGAAGAATTATTGCTTCTAGTTTTAATTTTGTATGCAGAACTCGTCTTTATGCTCCTATTACAGAAGAAACTGTTATAGAAACATCACAGTTGAACTTTGGAAATATATTAGGGGACGATACGAATCAAACTTTGTATACTGGTAGTGCTACCGGCTCGACATCAGATTATACAAAGGGAGATTTCACATATGAGTGATATTAAAAAAGAATTTGAAAATATAAACACTGCACTTGAAACAAGTTTTGAAAGTACTGCTCCCATAGTTTCCGATAAAAACAAAGAAATAATCAAAGGAGTAGAAGAAAAAATAGATGTCGATTATTCTGTCGTAAGACAAAATTTATATGAATTGGTAGATACGGGAAAAGATGCAGTTGAGCACATTTTAAGTGTTGCAAAGGCAGGAGATTCTCCTAGAGCATATGAAGTTGTTTCTCAACTTCTAAAAACTGTTGCTGAGATGAATAAAGACATATTAGAGGTTCATGATAAAGCAAAGAAAATAAAAGAAGACAGCTTTAACATGACTCAAAAAAATACAACCAACAATACAATATATGTTGGATCCACTAGTGAATTACAAGATTTGATTAACCCATCTAGGAGTTCGGGTAAAAATATAAAGAAGGTTTGATATGGCTACAAAAAAACATGAAGGCTATTTAGGAAATCAAAACCTAAAAGCCGCTGGTGTTGAAATACAATTTACAAAAGAGCAAATAGATGAGTATTTAAAATGTGCGAAAGATCCAATTTACTTTGTTAAAAACTATGTAAAAGTTGTTTCTCTCGACAAGGGTCTGATACCATTTGAACTATATGATTATCAAGAAAAATTAGTTAATATTATTCATAACAATAGATTTGCCATAGCAAAACTGCCTAGACAGAGTGGTAAATCTACGACTATTGTTTCTTATATTCTGCATTACATTCTTTTCAATCAAAATATGAATGTCGCTATTCTTGCTAACAAGCAGAACACATCAAGGGAAATTTTATATCGTTTGAAATTGGCTTATGAGTATCTGCCTATTTGGTTACAGCAGGGTATTGTTGAATGGAACAAAGGATCAATTGAACTAGAAAATGGATCTAAGATCATCGCATCATCTACCTCTGCATCTGCAATCCGTGGTGGTTCGTTTAACATGATCTTCTTGGACGAATTTGCTCACGTTCCAAATAATATTGCAGAGGAGTTCTTTAGTTCTGTTTACCCAACTGTTACCTCTGGACAAACCACAAAGGTATTGATGGTTTCTACACCAAACGGTTTGAATTTGTTTTATTACTATTGGAAAAACGCAAACCGTAAGGCAGGAGAAAAAGGTAAAAATGAATATATTCCATTCGAAGTACATTGGTCGGATATTCCACTTTATCCGGGAGGACCCAAACGAGATGAGGAATGGAAACAAAAACAGATTCAAAATACTAGTGAGCAGCAGTTCCAGACAGAATTTGAGTGTGACTTTATTGGTTCAACAAATACTTTAATTAGCTCTTCAAAATTACACACACTGGCATGGGATACCCCGATAAGCAAAAATGTGGATGGAATGTACGTCTATGAAGAACCATTAAAAGACCATACATATGTAATGACAATTGATACTGCGAGAGGGCAGGGTAAGGATTATAGTGCGGCTATTGTAATTGACATCACAACACCTCCATATAAAGTTGTTGCTAGATTCAGAAATAATATAATATCACCAATGGTTTTCCCAACCGCAATTAAAGCAATTGCAACGAAATATAATAATGCATATTTGCTAATCGAAACAAATGATATTGGTGGGCAGGTTGCTGATATTTTATTTGATGACTTAGAATATGATAATATGGCACACACAGTATATAAAGGACGAGCAGGACAAGTTATTAGTTCTGGATTCGGCGGATCTAACATGCAAAGAGGTGTAAGGACCACCGTTCCTGTCAAAAAATTAGGATGTTCTGTTCTTAAAAGTCTGATAGAAAATGATAAACTTTTAGTTAGTGATATGGACATAATTAATGAGCTTTACACGTTCGTTGCAAAAGCCCAGTCATATGAAGCAGACGATGGTCACACAGATGACCTTGTTATGTGTCTAGTTCTTTTCGGCTGGATGACGCGACAAGATTATTTTAAGAATTTAACCGAAAGAGACGTTAGAATTGATGTTTATAAAGAAGAAATCGAGAGACTGGAGGAAGAAGTGATGCCATTTGGTTTGATGGCTCATATGGAGGAAAATGATGATACTCCAGGATGGGAGACTGTGAAATAGGTGAAATCCTAAATATTAACTGATATATAGGCTGGAGATTCCCATGGCACTACCATCAGTAAGCGTAAACGTAACAGGTCAAAATTTTATAGTAACAAGCTCAGAGGATTCCGGTACTTTTTTAACTGGAATTCTTCTTGCAGGAACAACCTTAATCAATGCAGTTGGAAGCACCACTGATGTGACAAATAATTATATGGAAGTTAATACTCTATCTGACTGGTGGGGAAGACTTTCTAGCAATGACGGCAATGGTGCTGGATACAGCTTTGACGGATTTAGCGGCGGATTGGGTGGATTATATCCCACATCCACCAGTGAAGTAAGATGGCCCAATGGGGCAACAGGAGAATGGAAAACCGATTGGTGGACAATTCACAATTATTTACAGTATGGTGGAAGAGCTGTAGTTGGCATTTCTTCTTCTGCACCATTTACTTCCACTAATACCCACAATATCAATGCTCTATTTGGAGTCACAAATGGAAACAGTGGTGACATTGATACCATCCTGACAGACAGAGCAAATGACTTTATGGCAATCTACAGAATAGAAGACAGAACTACCTCTACCGAGCCATCTGGGGCAAATCAAAATAAAGTGTATGTGTATGGAGATAAATACACACTTCCAGTTGGAACAAGTACGACTACTATTACGTCCTTTGATGACTATATTAGAACTGGGTTAGATGCTGATGTTGCTGGATGCATGGCAAGAACAAAAAGAGTAGCCGATTTCTGGTTTGATCCTGCTGGTGCTTCTAGGGGAGTGATTATTAATGGGGACAATCTTAAAGATCCCCCTACTGCAACTCAAGCAACTACTTTATATAACAATAAGATAAATCCTGTTTTAAGTTTTCCTGGAACTGGTACTATACTCTTTGGAAACAAAACAGGAGCAACTGCAGGTAGCGTAGATGACAGGATCGGTGCCTCGATGCTTATAATTTATCTTAAGAGAGAACTTGGTGCTGCTGCAAGAGAACAGCTATTTGAAAGAAACGATACAATAAGTAGGTCAGTTTTTATAAACAAGGCAACAGCAATACTAGAAAATGTAAAGAGAAAGCAAGGTGTATCTGATTATAATATTGTCTGTGATACAACAAATAACACAACATCTTTAATAAATCAAGGGTTTTTTGTTGCTGATGTGTTTATTAAGCCAATTCGTTCTATTGATTATATTCAACTAACATTCACGAATAAAGATCAAGATACGGAAATCACCTAAATAGAATAGGAGATATAAATGGCAGGCAATTTAAAAAACGACCTAACTTTAGGCGACTTTAAAAATGTAGTTGGTATGGGAACAAGACCCAACCGATATCTTGTTGATATGAACATACCAGGAACAAATTATACAATGACTGTAGAGGTTTCTGCTTTATCTCTCCCTGGAGCACAATTGGGAACCATTTATGTTCCATTTCGTGGAAGGACGTTAAAATTACCAGGAGACAGAAGATTTTCCCCTTGGTCCTTTACCGTTTATGATACTAAAGATGGACTTTGGAATGTTCTTCATGATTGGAGCAATAACATAAATAATTACAGAACCAATGAAACTCATTATACTGCTGATGATGGAGTATATAATAGTAATTGGACTATATCACATTATGATATTAATGGAGATATATTATTAAAACAAGTGAGATTATATAACTGTTGGCTATCAAATGTGAGTCCATTTGAGCTTGCTTATGGAGCAATGGACACAATGTCTCAATTTACATGTACAGTAGAATACGAATGGTTTGAACTTATATAATATAAAATGGAGTAACGAATGGCTATTGATTTATTTGGTTTTACTATAGGTAGAGCTACAAAAGAAGAGCAAATAGAAAAGAACGTAAGGGAAGAATCTTTTGTTTCTCCTGATGAGTATGATGGCGCACAAACTCTCCAAACAGGAGGGTTCCTTGGTACATATGTTGACTTCAGTGGTGGTATTCAGGATGAAAACCAATTCATTCAAACCTATAGAAGCTTATCGCTATATCCAGAAGTAGATATGGCAATTGAAGATATTGTGAATGATTCCATCGTAATGGGAACAGATAGAAAACCAATTAAACTGGATTTAGAAAGAACCAATTTATCAGAAAATATCAAAACAAAAATTTATAGAGAATATGATAATATTCTTAAGATGTTTGATTTTTCTAACAAAGCATATGAAATTTTTAGACGATGGTATATTGATGGTAGACTATATTACCATATTATAATTGATAAAGATAATCCAAGAGCAGGTGTAAAAGAAGTAAGAGCTATAGATCCTATCAAGGTTAAAAAAATACGAAAAGTAAATAAAAAGCAGTTCACTAAAGATGGACTTGCTGTTCCTCTTGTAACTGATATTGAAGAGTTTTTTGTATATACAGATAAAGATCAAAATAGCAACACATATACGGGGTCAACTGGAATAAAAATCGCAGTTGATTCTATTGCGTATGTTCATAGTGGAATTGTAGATACTACTACAAAGAAAGTAGTTGGTTATTTACAGAAAGCAATTCGTCCTGTAAACATGCTTCGTCAGATAGAAGATGCTGTAGTAATCTACCGTATCTCCAGAGCACCGGAGCGTAGAATCTTCTACATTGACGTTGGTAATCTTCCAAAGCAAAAAGCAGAACAATATCTCCGTGAACTTATGAACCGTTATAGAAATAAGCTTGTTTATAATCAAGCCACAGGAGAAGTTCGTGATGACAGAAATCATCTTCATATGTTAGAAGATTATTGGCTTCCACGAAGAGAAGGCGGCAGAGGAACTGAAATCAGTACACTTGCCGGTGGACAAAATCTAGGTCAAATGGATGATGTTGATTATTTACAAAGAAAACTTTACAGAGCACTAAATGTTCCATTATCAAGACTAGAAACGCAAAATGGTTTTAATATGGGCAGATCCGCTGAGATCACCCGCGATGAAGTAAAGTTCTATAAATTCATTCAACGGCTTAGATATAAATTCTGCAGCCTTTTCACTGATGTTCTAAGAAAGCAGTTAATCCTAAAAGGTGTTATAAATGAGGATGACTGGATAAATATTTCTGATAATTTAAGTTTTACTTTTAACGAAGATTCATATTTTTCAGAATTAAGAGAAACAGAAATATTAAAAGAGAGGCTTCAGGTCTTAGCCGCAGTTGAGCCTTATGTCGGAAGATATTTCTCCACTGAATATATTCGAAAGAACATATTAAAACAGAGTGAAGAGGATATAGAAAAGATTAATTCACAAATAGAATCTGAGCAAGAACAAATGCAGATGATGCAGATGCAACAGCAAATGCAGATGATGCAATCTGGACAAATGCCACAGGAAGAACAACAAGGTTAATTTATTAATTATATAAATATAAAGAACCTATCAATTAAATGAGGGACGCCATGAGCACACAAAAAATTATCAAAGAACTTTTAGATGAGAATTTAATCGGAGCAAAGAAAGAGATTCAAGAAACTCTTTATCAGAAACTCGGTCAGCACTTGAACGAGATCTATAAGGAGGTTGCTCCTGAAATGATCAGCGAAGGAAAGAAAAAGAATAAGAAGTCATACAAAAAATCCGACGAAAAGTGCAAAGAATGCGGTAAGAAAGATTGCGACTGTGAATCAAAGGAAGGCGAAAAACCTGACTTTTTAGACTTAGACGGTGATAAGAACAAAGAAGAACCAATGAAAGACGCCGCTAAGGACGCAAAGGGCAAGAAAAAATGAAATTAATCACCGAAATGAACGAAGAAGTTGAACTCATTATTGAGTCCAACGAAGGCAAAAAGCAATACTTCATCGAAGGTGTCTTTATGCAAGCCGAGACTAAGAATAGAAACGGCAGAATCTATCCCATGGATGTTCTTCGTCCAAAAGTAGATGATTATAACACAAAATTTATTAAAGAAAATCGTGCTTTTGGTGAATTAAATCATCCAAAAGGACCTACAGTAAACCTTGATAGGGTTTCGCATATAATTAAAGACCTTACATGTGAGGGAAATAATTTTAAAGGTAAAGCTAAAATTATGGAAACTCCAATGGGTAAGATTGTACAAAATTTAATGGATGAAGGAGCCAGACTGGGAGTTTCTACTCGTGGTATGGGATCGTTAAGGCAACAAAACGGTATAAATTTAGTTCAGCCAGATTTTATGTTGGCTGCCGTTGATATCGTTGCCGATCCTTCTGCACCAGATGCATTCGTTGACGGAATAATGGAAGGCAAAGAATGGATTTGGGAAAATGGTATTTTAAAGGAACAGGAAATTAACGAATACTATAAAAGAATCAAAACTGCTTCCGCAAGGGAAATGAAAAATACCTTTGTAAACTTGTTTGAAGATTTTCTTAGAAAATTATGAGCTTAGTATACACCTCAAAAACGCAAAAATTATAAATATTTTCCAGAATGGCATCAAGGAGCTTATTAATGAGCAATAAAAAGAATTTAAAGCAAACACAAATTAATGAGGCTATCGACAAAGGGCTTCAGAATTTTAGAGAAGCAGCAGATGCTTCGCCAACAGTAAACCCTGCTGGTTACGAAGATCCAGCTTTGTATTCTGATACCGAAGGTAAGGGTGCCGCTCTTGGTACGCTCCAAGGTCCAGAAACATATCCACAAAACATGGCTAGCATTATGGCAAAGCCTTCCAATGCAGTTGGTGCCCCAGCTGGTGCTGCTCCAACTACAAAGAAGAAAGCAGCCAAAGAAGACGAGGGTGAAGAAGAAGAAATGAAAGAAAATGCAATCTCAATAGAAGATTACCTTTCAGAGCTTCTTGACGAAGATGGTCTATCAGAAAGTTTCAGAGAAAAGCTTGCCACAATTTTTGAGGCTGCTCTTTCCGATAGAATCTCATTCATCGAAAATGCTATGCAAGAGTCATTCAATGAGGCTCTTAATTCTCAAGTAGAAACAATCTCAGAAGAACTTTCAGAGAAACTTGATGAATTCCTTTCATATGTTGTTAACGAATGGACTGAAGAGAACAGAGTTGCAATCGAGAGAGGCATTAAAGCTGATATCGCAGAGTCCTTCATGGAAGGTCTTAAGTCACTCTTCGAATCACATTACATTGAGATGCCAGAAGAGAAAGTTTCAGTTGTAGACGAACTTCTTGATGCAAAAAATGAACTAGAAGAACAATTGAACTCTCAACTTATTATCAACATGGAACTAAAGAAAGAAAGAGACGCAAACATTGCAAAAACTATCTTTGTAGAAAACTGCAATGGTCTTACTGACACCGAAGTTGAAAAGTATTACTCTTTAGTTGAAAACGTAGAATTTGAAACTGCAGAACAGTTCTCAAATAAACTCTCAACTATAAGAGAATCTTTCTTTAGAAGAAATTACACAGCACCTTCTATAGAAGCACAAACAACAAATGAAATGCTAACAGAAGATGTTAATGAAGTATCCCATTCAGGTGGAGCAGATCCACTAATGGAAGCCTATAGTAGAGTATTTAAGTTTCAGAACAGACACAAAAACGGATAATTTCTAAAAGGAGTAAGTAAATGTTTTCACATAGAGACGACACAACCCCATACGACGAATTAGTCGAGAAGTGGAACCCACTTCTAGAGCATGACTCACTTGAGCCAATCGGTGACTACTACAAGAAGAAGGTAACTGCTGTTCTTCTTGAGAACCAACAAACCGCTCTTCGTGAGCAAGCTCTCCATGAGCAACACAACAACGCAATGGGTGGTAACTTTAGCAACCCACAAGTCGGTTCAGCAGGAAACCTTGCTGGTTATGATCCAGTTCTCATCAGTCTTGTCCGCCGTTCAATGCCAAACCTCATGGCATATGATCTCTGCGGCGTTCAGCCAATGACTGCCCCAACTGGTCTTATCTTTGCTCTTAGAGCCAAGTATAGCACCCAACAAGGCTTTGAAGCAGGCGTTCAGGAAGCTCTTCCATTCGCCGGTGCTTCTGCTGGTGCTGGTCCAGGTGCTCTTTCTGGCTACACCAATGACGACCTCAACACAGGTCTTTCATTCACTGCATTCAATAACGGAACTCGTCAAGCTGGTCTTACACTCGCCAATGGTGACTTCCGTGGTATGAGCACAGCAAATGCTGAAACTCTTGGTTCAGGCTCACTTACTTTCCAAGAAATGGCATTTGACATCGACAGAATTGCAGTCGAAGCAAAGACCAAAGCACTCAAGGCTGAGTACACCACTGAACTCGCCCAAGACCTCAAGGCAGTCCACGGTCTTGACGCAGAAACTGAACTCGCTAACATCCTCTCAACCGAGATCCTTAGCGAACTCAACCGCGAAGTTATGCGTACCCTTTACCACGTTGCTAAACTTGGATGTCAGCAAAATGACATTGCAGGTAGAGACAATGGTGTTTACGATCTCTATCTTGACTCAGACGGTCGTTGGTCAGCAGAACGCTTCCGTGGACTCATGTTCCAAATCGAGCGTGAAGCTAACATCATCGCCAAGGATACCCGTCGCGGTAAGGGTAACTTCGTAGTCTGTACTTCAGATGTTGCATCAGCCCTCGCCATGGGTGGCTTCCTCAACATCTCACCAGCACTCAATGTTGCTCTTGAGTCAGATGACACAGGTAACACCTTCGTTGGTACACTCAACGGTAAGTTTAAGGTCTACATTGATCCATATGCTTCCTCAAATGTTAGCACTAACTCTACCGCTGATTATGTAACTGTTGGTTATAGAGGTGCAAGTCCTTATGACGCAGGTTTCTTCTACTGCCCATACGTTCCACTACAAATGGTCAGAGCAGTTGATACCAGCACCTTCCAGCCAAAGATTGGCTTCAAGACTCGTTACGGAATGGTTGCAAACCCATTCGCTAACAGCAAGAATCTTGAAACTCTCGGTGGAAACCAATACTACCGTATCTTCGGTGTCAAGAACCTCCACGGTCTTGCCGGATCCACCTTCGGTTCCGCATCCTGATAATTAAATATCAGAAAAATAAAGGAGCACTCTTCGGAGTGCTCCTTTTTTTTATATAAATAGTATTATGACAGACAGACTTCTTGGCAATAAGCCAACAACTTATAATTTACTAACTGCAAACCAGTTTAAATTTTCCACCTCAAGAATACCTATTCTTAGTGAATTTGTTACTGGTGTTAATGTACCTTCCATAGAATTTATAAGCACAGATCTCAAAACTGCCTATGGAGTGAATATTCCTATAGGTACAGGTAAGTATATTTTTTCAGATTTGACTGTTAATTTTTTAGTAGATGAAGAATTGGAATCGTGGCGAGAAATATACGAATGGATTCGTCGTCTAGGACCAATGAATGATAATTCAGAAGAAGTTATGTATGATAATTGCTTTGATTCTAGTACTACTGCAGAATTATTAATAATGAATAAAGCATATAAACCCAATTTTAAATTTGTTTTTTATAATTTCTTTCCGATAGCCTTAACTGGATTATCATTTACAAGCACAGGTTCTGACACACTACAGGTGTCATCTGCTGCTACATTTAGATTTGCATATTATGAACTAGAAAATATATGAGGTGAAAATGAATATTGAAACTCTTCGTCAATTAGTAGAAGAAGATATTAAAATTAATGAAACCGATCTAAACTCAGAATCACTCAGAACTCCACAATTGCATAACAAATATCTTGTTTTATATGAGAACTCCAAACTACAACTTGAAAAGTTGGAATTTGAAGAAAAAATATTAAAAAGAGATAAGTGGTTATATTATACTGGAAAAATGGGGGATGATGATTTAAAGAAAAATGGCTGGGAACCATTTGAACACAACATATTAAAAACAGATATTCCAATGTTCTTAGATTCAGATCGGGATCTGCAGAAGATTAGAGCAAAAATATCTTTACAAAAATCAACATGCTCTTATTTGGAAGAGGTAATTAAAATTATTACGGGAAGGCAATGGAATATAAAATCTGCAATTGAGTGGATTAAATTTACACAAGGAATTTGATGGATATAATCATTCGGCAAAAAGATGCAGTTAATTTGATTGTAGAATCAGAAAAAGATATAGCAAAAGA
>Ga0208019_1001717_pt1 | contig 11411 bp, 18 predicted proteins | sample CB_VirMetaG_5_FD_184540 | JGI IMG/M metagenome (GOLD analysis project Ga0208019, IMG submission 184540) | Freshwater to marine saline gradient viral communities from Chesapeake Bay - CB_1508_1D Viral MetaG (SPAdes) (version 4) | ecosystem: Environmental > Aquatic > Marine > Coastal | place: USA... | reverse complement strand
CCATAATGGCTGTAGCCATATCGTTTGTTAATTGATCAAAACTTTGTGCGGCAACACTAAGTATTTCTTCTTGTGCTGATTTATAGTCTGCTAGACTGCTGGATATAACTTTACCACCATTAGCAATGTTTTGTGCGCCTTTATTTGCTGTGTCTGCTAATTTATCTACTATTTTTTGTGCTTCTTCATCTGCTAATTCTCCAGCCTTTCTCATATTTTCTATAAGTCCGGCTACAAAATCTTGAGCTGTGGTCACTGGCACTGCTGTGAATGCATCATTTAATGCTTCACCGAATTTGTCCAGTCCGCCTGTTCTCACTTTGTTTGCGGCATTCTGAATATTTTCAAAGAATTGTGTGACATCATTACTGCCACCTGCCATTTCAATAAGTTTGCCTATGCCTTTACCTAAGAATGCTACTGCTTCTACAACACCACCTATTATTTTTGCTACACTATTGAACACAGTGTAGAACACCTCACCGAATTTGTCATTTACATATATGGCTATTGCTTTTAGAGCATTGAACAGCATTGTAGCATAATCTACTACAACAGCACCCACTTCTAAGAATGTGTAGAATGCATTTACTACACCTTCACCTATGCTTTTGGCAAATTCATTTATTACTTGTTTGTTTTCATCGAATAAATTAACCATTTCATCAATGAATGCTTTGAATTCTGGCACAATGGCATTACCCATTGATGTTTGAAATTGAAAGAATCTATCGCCTGCTTGGCTTAAAGCACCAGTTAATGTTTTGTTTAGATCATTTGCGGCGCCTTCTACACTCTTACCGAATTCTTTTAATTTTTTTCTGGTTTCGTCTATGCTATAACTTGCGCCTGCTTCGAAACCTGCCATAGCAAGCACACCTTTTTCTCTGAACATGTCTGCGGCACCTGCGCCACCACTAAATGCTCTTTGTAATTGACTTGCCGCATCTTGGAAACTTAGTCCTGTAACAGCCGCTATGTCAGCCGCTAATCTTGTGTTATCTTCTAATTCTTGTAGGTTTGCACTCACGGTTGCTAATGCTGGAGTTGCTCCGGCAATCTCTTCAAATGCAAATGGTAATTCTGTGGCTATGTCTCTGACTTGTTGTAGAGCCATTGCTCCACCTTCAGCGTCACCTACTATGTTTCTTAACACCACGCCGATGTCTTCTATTTGTCTTGCGGCTCCTATACTGCCACTAAGTCCTTTAAATGCCGCTGTTACACCTGCTATACCTGCCGCTAATGGTGCAAATCTTGCGGCTAAGCCTATTATTGATCCTTTGGCAACATTACCTTGTTTGCTGAACCCTTGCATTTGAGTTCTAGCACGAGCCATACCTTTATTGAATTTACTGGTATCCAGCGTTAATGTTACTTCAATGTTCTTAGCCATTATCTGTTTATCCTACGAATTTCTTCGGTGATTGCTTTATCTATGTATTTTTCAGTAGGAGCACTCATACCTTGTGGTGCTTGTCTGCTCCATCCATCATCCAATCTACCTGCATATGGATACTTCGCTGATATTTTTAAATGTTTTGTATCAGTCCTACTTCGAGCGTATCCTTTATCTACTGGAGTTATTTTTTTGAAATATCTGCCCGCATCAGTCATGACTTCGAATTGCATTTCTTCTAATTGTTTGAACATTGCTCTTACTTCGCTATCATTTACTGTAAAACGAGCCATTTCTTGCCTCCTCCATTCTTTTAACCATATCGTCCTGACTCATTTTTGTTAATTCAGGTGGTAATGGTTTGTTGTTCTTTTTGCAGTCTTCTATGACCATGTGTGTGTTGCTTACATCCAACACCATAAGGTCAAATGTGTCTGCTGTTCTTAATACTTCGCTTGGCAATTTGTGATATGTTCTTGCCAATGCATCTATCATTAATAGCCATTGTGTTTCTGCATTATCTGCATCAACGATATGGCTTGTTACTTTCCCAACTTATCGCCAATCAACTTGATTGCTTCTGTGAGCACATCTAATGGTAGAATTTTGCCATCTTGCATAACTGGTTTGCCTTCACTATCCAATATGAGGTCTTTCAACATATCAGTGTATTGTAAAGGTGAATCATCAGTTATTGTGCTGAGTTTTGCGAAAATGTCTAAAGGTTGTCTATCCCACACGAAGAAATCTAATTCATCTCCGTATTTTTCTACGACATTTTGTTCTGTGATTGTGACTTTGATAAGTTTTGGTTGTGTTGCTAAATCGCTTAATTGCATATCTATAAATCCTCGTCTAATCTAGACTTTAAATGATGAATAGCCGTCAATGTGAATGCTATTCTGTTGTTAATTTTGTCAGCGTCTGATAACAAACATTTCAGTTCGTTCTTACTCTTCGCTATCTCCTGTTCCATGCTCTTCAGTATGGCTTGGACGGAGTGTTTGTCCCATATCTGCATTTGTATTTACCTGTTTTTTTGTTTTTGATTGAGAAGGCACTTCAATATCATACTTTTTAACCAGTTTGTGCCAATCATGCAATTCACCATTGATAGTGACTTTGTGATCTGGTCTGCCTTTCCAATTACCTTCAGCATCATATACTTTTGATGCTATAAATCTTACTTGTTGTTCCATATTATACACCTAATAAAGTGACTCCCCCAATAATGAGGGAGTCATAATTGGTTTCTCTACAATTGAGTTTTAGTTAGTTCTCCATTTACAACTATTTCCATCGGACTTTGCCATACGGCTTGGTCGATTGAAGCACTTGGGGATAAACCACTAATGAACCCTGTGCCTGACACATAATAGCCTGGTGAAGCATTACCTTGGAAAGCCACACTGAAGTAAACTTCAGTTTTGTTTACACTTGTGGACAAAATACCAGTGTTTGCTACTTCATTTGCTATATTACTAGCACCGAAGAATGTATCATTGTCTAATAGAATATTCAATGAAATTGTATTCTCGTTAGTAGTAGTAAAAGCATTACTTGCTGGACTATCTAATGTGCTGTATCTAACGGTGTTTGTGTTAACACCCACCGTCATGTCAGTCACTAAAGGAACCACCATACCATTAGCCGCACCTGGTGTTGCTAATACTGATGTGTTCCCTAAGGTCAATATTGCCTGAGAACCGCTTGCTACATTTATTGCACTTGCCATATTTGTTCTCCTTTAAATAGCAATTTTTTCAAATCGAAATTCAAACTCATACACAATACTATCTAAACTGAACACCGTTGTGTAATCACTCTCACTGGTTATGGTGTTTGTGATAACATTTTTAGCACTCAGCACATTACTGATAATGGTCTGAATATCCGATAATTGATTTTTAGCATCTACTTGAAGAAACGCATTAACAGTGGATAAGTTAATTTCTATGTTGTTGCGATCTAACACTGGATGTAGTGTATCCTGTTCAATCTGCTCTTCATCTACATAAAGAACTTTCATGTTTTTAGCATACAATGTTTCACCACTGCTTGTGAATGGTAATTCACTGCTAACAGTCACATTTGTGCCTGCTAGATTAGTGGTAAGTTGTGTTAATAAATCACTTCTTATAGTCATTATCTAACCCTTGTGACAAACCTTTTGCCTCTGGTTCTGCGGTTTTTTCTAAACATTACACTTTCGTCATCGCTAGTGATGTTGCCATCATTATCGCTGTCATACCATATGATAACTGCTAACTTTTCTGATAGTAAGTCCGAAAACTTTCTTTCATAGAAGTTGATCTTTTGAACTTCGCTACTTTCTGGGTTGCCGAAGTCTGCTATCTTAGGATATAGATATTCTTTTAACACATACGCAACACACATATCTGTCCAATCCTGTAAATTACCTATAATCAAATTCTTATTGACTGGTGGTAAAATACTGGTATTTTGCAGATTTTGTGCTCCAACATATTGATTCCATTCTGGGGAAGTCTGCATCTTGGTCACAATTCTGTCTGTTGCTCTTTCGCATAGAATATCTAAATATTCGTTTAATGTTGTTGCCGCTGTGCCAGCATCAGCGAATTTAATCTCATTTGATTCAAAGTATCTTTGATCCAAGTTTCTGATATCTTCTGCTTCTGCAAATGCTATCACATTATTACTGCCGTCTCTTTGAAATGCCATCAGTTTATACTCCCATTAAATGGTGTTTGTAACATTCTCTACTAGATTGTTGCTTCGCACCCAACGAATTCCTAAGCCTTCTGATATGATGCTTTCTAGTAAAACTCTATTACCGATGTCACTTAATGAACCGATTGTGCTTGTATTTAAAGTTCCAAATCCTGCTAATTCACCAGCCAATGATAATTCACAGCCAGGTGTCACAGCCGCATAGTAGAACCCAGATGAATCTGCAGGAGCAGACGCATCGCGAAGTTTGGCCACCGCGATTGCAAAGTCATTTAGCGAACATGTTAAACTTGCGTTAGCACCGATACCATTCAATGACGCAACTGCTTTGATAAAGCCAGGTCTTAACTGAGCAAAGCCATTTCTAACTGAACCAGTGAAGATATATCTGTCATATTGAACATCATCCTGAACTTTAACTGTAGGTAATCTTTTGTCCATGTATGTCATCGCTTCGTTTGAAAATACAACATTAAGATCAATGTTACCGTTTGCACCACCGTTAATAGTTGATTGGTTAACCAACTCAACATTAGCACCTGTTCCTACTAACACATTACCGTTAGTTGGTGCTGTTTCTGTGTTATTAAGCATAACTTTGAAACCTGCTTGGTCTGTTGCTTGAGCAATACTTCTAGATAATCTAGTTGTAACGCCTTGTTGAACCACAGAAAATTGTCCATCTTCTAATGATTCTTCTGTGACATATGTTCCAGCCGCTCTTTTCTTTGCTTGTAATGTAACTGAACTTGTTGTAAAGCTCTTGTCTGCATTACTTACATTAGCGTCTAGGATGTCTGCTTGTTCAGCGATGCTACTATTAGCCGCTGTCCATGCGTCAGTTAAAGGCACCTGGATGGTATCACCGGCGCTTGAACTGATATTAAATGAATTTACGATCAATGCTGGATTTGGTAACAATACTGCCGCATCATAAAACGGCACGAGGTCTTGAACCACATTTGTGTAAAGATCGGAAATTCCACTACTTGTTGTAGCCATAGTTTTCTCCTTATTTTTTTAACTATACTATGTTGTTATCTTTTGGGAACACCCAGTTGTCTTGAACCGAATGATCCTACTTGTGATTTAGCCATATGATCTTCAATCATTTTGTTTGTGATTTGAGATCTGTCTAAATTCATTTTTGTTCTACGCAAAGCAACATATGCATCTCTATAACGATTATCAGATTTTAACCTGTCCTCGTTGATTGCTTTAGTTGAAGCATCTCTGTTATCAACTGGTTTGCTTTGTGTATCTACCGTTGCTACACCTGTTTTGCTGAATGGTAATCCTAATCTATTACCCACCGTTCTCACGGCGTTGTTGTAATCTGGAGTGCCGTCATCTAATGTTAAGAAGTCTTCGTTATCCACAATGTGAAAACTTTGACCTTCTACTCTAAACATGTTGTCTGCTCTCATCAGTTTCACCACACTATCTTTTTGAGATTCAGTCCAATTGGTAGGCATATTGCTTTTCAATCGACTGATGTGATTGTCCAACACATATTGACTTTTCACCGCTTCCAGTTCTGCTTTGAGTTCTGCTACGGTTTGTTCTTTTTTGGCTACAGCATTTTTTAACGCATTTACATCTAAACTGCTTTCGCCTTCTCCGTCTATATTTGCGGTCTGTAATTGTCTTACAACCTGCTTTACACTTTGAAGACTATCCACACCTAATTCTTTGAGAATTTGTGCTTCTGTTTCTCTGCTAGCCACTTTTGCTATTGCGTCTTTTTCCGCTTTGGTAAAGACACGATTGCCATCAATAAATGTTTTCCCCTCACGAATCTCAACAATTGGTGTTGCATCGTTATCAACAGAGATAGTATCCGTTTCATGGTTTTCAGTCTCTGTAACTGATTGACTTTCACCAGCGTCAACTGCTGTATTTGTATTGTCTTCCGACATTATTTCTCCTTCTAATTATCGACAGAAGTATTCGTTAATCCAGATATTCAAAGACCGTTTGCTGTTGTTGATTGACTCAATAATTGCTGTAATCTTTCGCGTAATCTGTCACGCATTTGTTCTCGTGGGCTACCTTCAACTATGCTGAGATTTTCTTCGTAATCAAAGCCTGGTTGTTGTGCCTCTAGATAAACTTCATATTCGTCGTGTGTTTGGAATGGCATATAAACTATTCTGCCATCCTCTAATTCATGTGCGTGGAAACCTGTTCCGCCCAATCTTCGTGCTTCTGCTTGGGCTTGTTCTGCAGAGTCAAAATGTTTTGCTGTGAATGGGATAGTGTTCATATACATTCTATCATACACATCCATCAGCATGTTGAGTTCTTTTAATTCGTGCTCTATTGCTCTGCTGTTGTATTGTCTGCTATAACTTATTTCAAAGAATGGTGTTTCTCCTGTCCATTCGAAATATAGGTCAAATGCTCTTTTTTCAGCATTTTCCATTTGAACTGCTTTCTTTCTAATGAATGCCTGCAGTTTGGTATCTAATTGTTCTACCATTGCGGCACTTGTGCTTGCTCTGATCAATTCATCGCTTCTGATCATGCAAGTCTCCAGCATTTTTTCAATTTTGTTGTCTATTAGATCTGATATTTCTCTAAGACTGCTGGTATCTGGTTGTCTAAATTCATATGTGTAATTGGTTTCGCCTTGTAAACCACTTGCTACTCTCACTATGCTACCTGGTGATGCACCTATTTCGCCATCATTTAGATCATCTGTGTCTTGGTCAATTACCAATGTGGGGTGTATGCCATATTGCACACTGCTATACACATCAGCATTTAGATTATACACTTCTCTCATTATGATTGACGCATCCATTGCTGGCGAACTGCCTATACCTGGATATGTTTTAATGCCTTGATATATTGGAAATACAGGTATTTTGCCCAACTCGTTTGGTTGAACTATTCTATACATACCTTCTTCTTCTTCAATCATTTCTACACCTTCTATGTAAGGTGGTTCGTATTCTTCGTTTTCTGAGAAGAACACAGTTTCGATTGTTTCTGGTGTGAAGTATCTATACACCGTTTGATTTTCGTCTTCTGCTATTTTGATCAACAGTTTTTTCAACACTTGGTCACCATTTGAATCGTATCCGAATTCCCAGTTTGTCACATCGATAGGTTTGTGTATTTGAAATCTTGGTAGTTCAGCACCTTGTGGTTTGATCACACTGAGCCAGCTCACACCGAATATGCTTACATATGTGTCTACCATACTGAAGAATTCTGAAAGTGAATTGCCTTCGCCATCACAATTTTCTTTAAACATAGCCATCTGTTCAGTTTCTGGTAGTATTCTGTGAGGTGGGTTTTTGAATAATAGACTATTGTATTCATTCACAATCAGTTTAACATAGTTAAAGAATCCCACATTTTCTATTTTTTCTAAATAGTATGAACCTTCTGTAGGATCGTTGCCTGTGAGAGCATCTCTTCTGTTGAAAGGTCCAGTGTTTGTGGTGATTTTGCCTTTGCTGGTGCTGGTTGTATTGCCGAATTCGTCAATAGTGTATGTTTTGATTACTTCTGAGCCTGTTTGACGGTCTTCGTCATACATTTTAAGGTATCGACCTTTTTTGAACTCTTCTGATCCAGTGTAACTTCTATAACTTAGATCCCATGAATTATAGTATCTGTCGTAAAGATAATGAACGCTGGTGATAAAATCGCTGTATTTACTCATATAATGATCCCAGAATGAACACAATGTTGCATTGAAAGTATTTATCAGAATTCTGCGATTTCTATGCTATTTTGGTATAATTATATGTTGTCAGTCAAACAATAATGTGTGTGTCGGCTTGCTGACTGACCAAGTCAAACTACGCAAATTATTGGAATAATATAATTTGATGAAAATACCCGGCTTAATCCCCCGGGTATTTTTTTGACTGAAAAAGGTTGACTTTGGTTTTTGTTTGTGTATAATATAAGAATAAACAATTATTCATTGTTTACCTCCTATATTTTAAAGCCCTCAGAAATGGGGGCTTTTTTTTGACTGAAAAAGGTTGACATTACTCACAAATTCTGGTATAATAATAAAATAATAAATTAGGTCGAGGAGGACCGCAATATTATGTTAAAAGTAAGAGATGAAAATAGTGTATTTGTAGTTGTAGATATGCCAATACATAAACAACAGATTGCAAAATTTGTTGACCTTATAGAAACCAATCTGGATAAGTCAATATTATCCAAAATAGAAGGTGTAGGCACTGATCATTATGGTTCTTTTATAGTTGATTTTGAACCTGGACATGGCTTAGATTTTGATTCTATGAAATGGACATTTCATGAAGCAACAGAAGAACTTATGCATGCTTTTCATATCATAGATGAAGAGATTTATCATATGTTAGAAGAAGGTGATTTCACACCTAGTGAAATTATTTCTGTATATATGTCAGCATTAGACACAGCAGGTTATACTGACACTAAACAAGATACATTAGATAATTTTGTTGATTATGGTCAAGAGTATGTTGATGCTATTGAATCTGCTTATGCGGAGGTGGCGTAATGGATAACAAAAAACAATACATTATATCATTGTTTCAACAATATCTTATTGAGTGTGGTGTTGAACACAATCCAGACTTTATGTGTGTTTCAATTTTAGATACTAAAACATCTATATTATTTGAAATAGCATATGAAAGATTTATTATAGATTTTGAGCAGGATGGTGGCATACTGCCATTACCAGAATATATTCAGGATGAAATGTATGTTGCCAGTATCAATATATTAAATGATTGGGAAAACAATAATCCTAGGTTTACAGAAAATGCTAAACAATATATTAATATGGAGGTGGCGTAATGAGTATCAAATATGTAGTGTGTGACAAAGCAAAAGAACAATTACAATGTTTTAAGGTATTTAATACTCAAGCAGAAGCAAATGATTTCATAAACACAATTTCTGTTTGTGCTTCAGAACAAGCCACAGAAGAATGCCGTGCTATGTATTATATTCAACAAATGGAGGTGGCGTAATGATTGTGTTAGAAGCTCTACTAAATGATTTAGAAAATGCAAAAATTCAATTGGACAGTGCTGTTGAAGATTTGCAAGAATTTATTACTAAAGGTAAAAAACATTCTTACAATATGGGTCAATTGCAGAGTGTTATTGTAAATGCGGCTGATGTATCCTCACTAACAGAACTATCTTTAGAAGATTTAGATATGATTGATGATGATCTTCTAAAACATAGATTAAAAGGTTGACTTTTGCCAGCATTTTTCATATACTATTAGTATATAAATCACCATAGGAGGTGGCGTAATGATAGAAGTCAAAGTAAAATACGATCCACAATTGCCTAACCGTGATTGTCATAACAACAGCATAAAAGTATGGGAAACGGTTCAAGAAGAAATGGTAAGTGGTTGGGTTCAATCTGGTAATTTATTGTTTAGACACAGTTGGAATTTTGATGGCGAAGAATATATTGATTATACAGAAAATCCTATGCGTAATCCTGATGATATTTACTGGTTAGAACCAGGTGCCACACCTTATGATTTTTCAGATCCAGATACCTATGTAGGTATAAAAGTTATCACATAAGAAAACCCCCACCATGACCACACGGTAGGGGTTTAATATGCCAAATAGTTCATTTGAATTGTGTGCAGTATGTGCTATGACTTATATCTTGGAGTTTTTCAACATATGACTTAACTTGTCTTTATTGAGTAGCACCCTATGTATCGATACATAACACACACTTTATATACTTTCGCATACTACGCACACACATTTTTGATACTAGTGGTGCTGTATGTATTTATGCTACAAACTCTGTTTCACCGATTTTTGATTGATTCTGATTGATATCTCTGTTTATGCTGTGAGTGTAGCCATAACTTTGTGCTATTCTGCGTTGTATTTCTTTTTGATTAATTGTTTTGCCTTTGTGCTTGCCGTATTTGTATCTGGTTGTTGCTCTGTGTCTCATAGTATTTCCTCTATTTTGTATCCACCATTGTGTCCTGCGAAATATGTAGCATATTGTCTTTGTGATTCTAGATCTAAATCGGGCCATTCCACTATCACTGAGAAATCATCGTGATTTGGTCTGTAATCTCTGAATGTGATTCTAAACTTGATCGTCTTCATCTTGATATACTCCATTTATTTTAACTCTGTATTTGGGTTTGTATGATTCGTCTTTTTTGCCCCAATCTATTTTGTCATAGTTTGCTTTGTATTCTTCGCTGTTGCCCACATTGTTGATTTCACCTATGTGTTTCTCACCTTGTGCTACACTTTTAATTTTTCTCAGTTGAGGTGTCTTATCCACAATCTGTTTTGCCAGTCTGTCTGCTGTTTTTTTGTCCATTATAAGGTTCTCCTGGTTGTTTTGAGACCGGTTATATCTCGTTTGATACCGAAATTCTGATACACTAGATATCCTAATGCGTCACTCATATGATCATATATATTATCTTTGTGTGGGATTCTGGTGCCTTCTTTGTAACTCATTTTGATCAAGCATTCTCTAATCTTTCTACACTTTGGATCTATTGTTAAATTACGCTGTTGATTAGCATTACACAGCATACTATTTACAGCATTTATTCTGTCTATAACTGAAGGATTTGATTTACCTGCTATGATTTTGAATCCATTATTTGATAGTATCATATGGTCAGAAAGGTGGCTGTTTGTGCTTCTGTGACTGCCGCTGGCGTCAGGATAGCACATGTATGTTCTATTTGGATATCTACGCTTAATTTCGTCTATCATTTCGTATGTGTTGCTTTGATATATTTCTATTTCGTCAAATATGTGCAGTTTGTTTTGATTGATATAGCCTATCACAGCACTCATAGGACTGCCATTAAAATCCATTCCTATGTGCAGTGTGCGTAGTTCTGCTATGGGGAAGTCGTCTGTTTGCATATTTGCTTCATCAAATGCGTGATAGATAATTCCACTATAGTCTTGCCATTCGGCTAAGAACTCTTGTCTAAATTCTCGTTCATCTAGATCTCTTTTTGCGGCTTCTATTTCTTCAGCACTTACCCAACCACCGTCAATGGTTCGATAAGTGTGAGTGTTCCAATCTTGTTCAGCACCTGCTTTCACATATAAATCATACAGCCAACTGCCCTTACCTTTTGGTGTGCCTATGAATAGTGCATGTCCTTGTGTGTCTGCCAACATAGGTCTACATATGGTGCTCCACACATCTCTGTGTAGGTCTGCGGCTTCATCTAACACAATAAAATTATATTTTGATCCTCTGAGCACCTCTCTATTCTCTGCACTACGCACAAATATCTTTGAATCAT
>Ga0208019_1001716_pt1 | contig 11411 bp, 15 predicted proteins | sample CB_VirMetaG_5_FD_184540 | JGI IMG/M metagenome (GOLD analysis project Ga0208019, IMG submission 184540) | Freshwater to marine saline gradient viral communities from Chesapeake Bay - CB_1508_1D Viral MetaG (SPAdes) (version 4) | ecosystem: Environmental > Aquatic > Marine > Coastal | place: USA... | reverse complement strand
TTGTAACCAGCTTTCACCGTTAGCTTCCGCTAAAATAATCTGTACTGCGTTTTCGAGTTCTTTGTTTTGCGTCGTAATTAACGCCAAACTCGCTTCATGCTTGAGCTTAGTTTTTAAATCCGCATCTACGACAAACTTATCTAAGATGTTGTCGAGCGTACCCAAAACCGGCGCAATCATCGCCTGCCACATTACTGATACATCCCTGTCTGCATCTGCACCGCCAGTTCAACGGCCCGACCGCCAACCTGTTTTGCCCATTTGCTATCCATCATTTCTATCGATGCTTGTATATAATCGCGCTGTTCTAAAGCGGTCAGCATTTTTTTAAAGCTCATCAGGCGATAGATGCCCATGTTGAAACACATGTTGATCAGCACATCGAGGCGGGCATCATCGAGTAATTGCGCAAAAGCAATATTCACAAATACATCATGCCTAGCACGGGCTATATCTTGGCGTAATAGTTCAGACGCTTCGGATTCTGTAATTCCGACATCGTCCAGATTGCGTCCATAGCCGATAGTTAACTTACCCGCCGTGCAAAGGTATGGTTTTCCACTAAACCCTTCATGACGTTTAAGCTGTTGTATCAGATGATCTGCCATATCACGCCTTTTGAGCTATTTTTAAACACGTCTGAAAAAAAGACCAGCCATACTCGGCAGTATGGACATGGCCTTTTTCAATCAAAATACAAACGCAAGACTCCAGAGATTCTAAGCTGTCGCGGGTGGCGGTTTGAGCGCACCCGCTTTGGCTAAAAAATCGCTGTTCACTTCAATAAAACCGTTCCACAGTTGCACCAATTCAGACCCGCTCAGCTCATCCACTTCATAGCCTTTTGGCAACTCACAAAAACGGTGGATGATGGTCAGCAGTTCATCAAAGTGTTCAGTCAGTACCCGCAACGGTTCGCCCTGGCTAATTTTTTCGCTTAAACTCAACAAATAGCGAATGTCCGTAATACTGACTTCTTTAACAATGGCGACCGCATTTTTATCTAACGTGACGGTTTGAGTCTTACGCATTAAATTACCACTGTTCTAAGATAAACGGTTCAGTTTTACCTGATGGGGTTTCCATCCGGCCTGTCATGCCAAATTCCACCGGATCGTCCGCCATGAAATCGATCTCACCGTCAGAAGTCAGCAACACGCTATAAGCTTCAAAACGCACCGTTTTATTGTTGATCAAGTTGCGACCATCCAAGATAAAGCGCCCTTTCGCTTGTGTGCGAGTCGCACCACGAACCCGCCAGCCGTCAATCGCGCCATGCGCATAATCAACTAACAAAGCCGCTGCATCGGAAATAGCACCACCGCTCAATACTTTTAACAAGCCCAGCGCATAGTTAACCTCGTAATCCGTGCCTTCCACATAAGTTGTTCCCGCTGGATCAGAAGTCACAACCACCGAGCCTGCCGTCAGGTTACGTTGGGCCAGTTCGACAATCGCACCTAAATCCGCAGTGACCGATTCATCCGTTACCGTGCCAGAACCGGCGGAGTAGGTTTCGTTATTGCCCATCAAAGCTAACGCCATACCCTGTTGGGTAGAGTTACGCATCATGATGGAAAACTGTGACGGTTGAGCCGTTGCTACCGACGCAATAATTTGACCGTAATAGTCTTTATCTTTGCTGATCATTTCTTTAATGTCAGCACCGGTTGAAATACCCAGCTTAGCCAAGCCTGGCAATTCAATCAGTCCTTCATAGGTTCCGGTCGTGCTCAACCGATTAAAATAGGCTGTGCCTTCCAGCAGCAAGCCGTCGTTATTTAATGCAATACTCATGGTGATTCCTCAAGGGTAGATTGGGCGGCCGGTTGCACTTTTTTGGCAAAACCGGCTTTTATCAAAAGCTCTGCTTGTTCGTTTCTCAAAGTCAATCGCTCACCTTTAGATCGACGTTGACCTTGATGCGTATGCGGAGCCAATAACTCAACTGTCTTCATCTTTAACCTTCTTCGCTTTCGGTTTTGAAACCACCGGCTCAGGCGTTTTGTCCTGAACCGGCTGTTCAGCCTGTTTGCGACGGTTTTGATTAAATCCCGTCAAGCCCATGATTAAGCCAATTTATGAACAAATTGAACCATGCGCACTTGTTTATTCTCATAAACACGCAGCCAGTTTGTGCCTGTTGCCAATTCTGCGCGTGTAGGAAAATCACCCGCTGGGGTTCCTTGCCATTTCACACCGCGAGGATGCAGAATAAAACGACGACGCATTGCCATGACAGTATCACCCGCCAAAATGTCGCGATCAGTTTCTAAATCAGATGGACCAATAATCCCTTCTGCAAAACCGACCGCACCCTGTCCGAAAATATAAGTAGTGTAAGTGCCTGTAGAAACCGGTAAACCATCATCCACAATGACACGTTTACCCATGTAACGAGGGATACGCTCCGACTTATCAGCGGTTGTTTCATAAACAATCATCTGCTGTTTTGCTAAGTAAGCTTCGGTCGCTGAATGCATCGCAATCGCTGACACATTGCCTTTCGCATCACCCAGTAACTGAGTCGCATCGATGAACGTATCTTGATTGAATGAATTATCTGCTGCTGCAATTTCTGCTGAAATGTTATGCACATTACCCGCCATCGAAGCCGCACCAAACGCACCAGTCAGTGTATTAATCAGCTCTTTTTGCATCTGACGCGCCCAATAGGATGCGATTAAATCCATAATGGCCATCGCTGGATCAGAGCCCGCAAAGACACCGGCTAAATCATTAACCGACCACGCATCACCCCGACCAATAACAACCGCCACATCTTTAGCCGCTGAAATGTTTTTTGTTTCCAGCGCTGTAGAATCCGATAAAACTTGAGCATCACCGGTTAAATCATTCCAAAACGGTAAATTGATGGTTGCGCCACCCGAAGGCAACGAAATGCCAGGCAAAGGCGCAACAATACCCGAAGTAAACAACTCCGATAATTCCGCAGTTCTTTGAACGCCATAATCATTCCAAACGTCCGGCGTTAAGACGTTGGCAATTAATGTATTTACAGAAGCCATAAAGATTCCTTAGTCAGAAGCCGAGGCTCGAAGCTGTTCGGCCAGTTGAGGGTTTTCCAGTTTCATCTGAATCTGTTCAGTCAGATTAAAACTGTCTTTTGAAAATGGATTTTTAATGCCACCAGCTCCACTGGTTGAACGATGCCCTGAGCCTGCCGTTCCGACAGCCTTCAGCAAATGTGGTTTTTGTTCTGTCAACAGCTTCACGCCATCGACCAGAGGAACCAATCCCCTGTCCGTTTTGTAAAATAACTCATCGCCATCCCATTCGATCTTATTGGCAATCAGCAACTCAGCCACCTCTGGGTCCGTAAACTCTTGACCTTTCAGCGCGTCATTAATCGCTAACCGTTGCGCATCTTTACGCCGTGCGGTTTGAATATCCGTCAGCGCCTGCGTTTTATCGGTTAACTCTCGCTCCATGCGTTTCAGCTTCACTTCATATTGCCGCAACGCATCGGCCTGTCCTTTGGCGTCCGGCAAACTGTCAATGTCCGCCTCTTCTTCAATCCCCAGCTTATCAAACAAGGCGGTTTTTAAGGCCGTTAACTGCTCGACTTGCTGTTTCAGTCCTTTGCGACCGCTGATACTTTCTTGACGAGCCGCATCACGCTGGCCGATCAAACCATCGACGAAAGAGTTCAACTGTTCAAACGTCTCGTCGTCCAGCTTCTCTTTTAAATCATCTATTTTCATATTAAATCACTACATATAGTATAGTTAAGCGCATCTTAGCACAACATATAGATAATGACATGTCAATACTTCCCAAGTTTCAATTTATTGCAGAAGCTCTGAACGCCAACGGAGGCTTTGCACCTCAAGCCAGCGCCAAACTTCTTGCAGACAGTGAAGCGGTGCTTAATACGCACTTAATCCGTTATCCTAGAGAAACTGTTGCTAAATTCAACCGACGCAATGAAAACGTTCACTATCGCAATTTCATGTTATCGGCTTGCAATAGATTTACAGGTTTCCTGTTCAGCAAATCAGCATCCAGGCAGCTTTCAGGCTTGTATCAAACGATGACTGACGACATTGACCGCCAAGGTAATCACATCAATCAGTTCTGGCAGGTGTTTGCCGTCAATGCCAAAGCGCGTGGTTCTATGCTTGTGCTGATCGACATGCCGCAACAATTACCCGACAACCGAGCCGATCAAATTAACAATCGTGTTTTGCCTTACTTCAACATGATTGAACCCGAATGGATTCAAGACTATGTCTTAGATGATGAGGGTCGCTTTGATTGGGTCGCCTTACCGATCCGCTATCAAAACAAACCCGCGTGGAAAGTGTGGACATCGACAGAATGGCGCATTCAAGAACCCAGAAAAGATGGAGCCGTTTACGAACAGGCTGAGCATGGACTAGGGATCAACCCTGTTTTAATCTTCACCGAATCCGATCTGTTTCCCTGCTACGGTGAATTTTCCCAAATCGCTGAATTAACTAAAGCCTGGTTCAACCGCACCTCAGAACGTGATGAACAATTGCGGGGACAAACGTTTAACGTATTTACCTATCAACTCGGAGATTTAGAAACGGCTGAAACGGTCGCCAGCACGTTAAACATTGGCGTCAATAATGCCCTGCTTTACAAAGGCGAACGCCCAGGATTTATTGCACCCGAAGCCTCTTGCTTACAAAACTATGCCGAAGTCATTTTAGCGCTGGAAGAAGCTATAAAAGAAATCGGGCATCATATTGAAATGACCGCTCAACAAGAAGCGGCTGCCGCTTTAAATCTGCGCATGAAAAACCTGTCCAGCTCACTGAGTTTATTTGCGCAACGGCTGGCCGATTTTGAACGCAATTGCTGGGATGTCGCAGCACGTTGGTTAAATCAAACTCAAGTTCCGCTGATCACTTGGCCGATCAATTACGACATTGCCGATGTTGGACAAGAACTGAGTATCTTACAACAAATGCAAGCGGCTGGATTTGCAGACAGTGTGATTCGTGAACAACAAAAACGCATCATCCAGATTCAATTTAACGGATTAGATAACGACGAAATAGACACCCTGATTCAAGATACCGAATCCGCTAAAATGGAGATTCAAACGAATGATCCAAATCTCGCTTGAAGGACAACAGGAACTGTTTGATGTGTTCAAACACTTTGACGAACGCATTCAAACGCAACTGGTTGGGCGACTCGCTAATCAAGTCTTTGATGACGTACAAGCCGGAGCCGATGCTCACACACAAACCGGAGCCTTAGCTGATTCGGTGCAAATGCGCAGTATCAAAAGCGGTTATGAAATCTTTCATGATTTGCAACGCGCCCCTCATGCCCTGTTTGTGCATTGGGGCACTCGTCCGCATGTCATCAAACCTAAGCATAAAAAATCACTGCGTTGGGTGTCGGGAAATCAATTCATCTTTGCTCAATTCGTCAACCATCCCGGCTACAAAGGCGACCCATACATGGTCAGAGCCGCCACCGATGCAAAAGACCACTTTGAAAAACTAAAACGTCAATTGGAGATTGTTTGATGTATTACACTTATACTGACAGCTACTTAAAAAACCGCGTCACCGAAGACACCGAAGCGACCGCAATGGAGGAAATTGACGCCATTCGCGAATTTCCAGACGACCCCATCAACTGGCGGGAAAAACTGGTGGTCTTAAGAACCTATATTTTGAGCTGCTTAGAACAAACATCGGCATCTGATGACGTGTTTGCGGTCAAACTGGCGCACTATCGCAAAGAATACGACAGCACCTTATCGCGTGCTCATGCGGCTGCCAACGCATTAGAAGCGGATCAAAGCCAGATTATCAGCTTGCAGTCCATCGATCTGGAGCGTGCCTAATGTTTGACCCGTATGATGTGCTCGTGCAATTGCGTGACCGATTGAGTCAAAACGTCAACTTAACTACTTGTAAAATTGGCATTGAAACCGGACTCAGCCCCGATGATTACCCCATGATTCGACTCGTCCCCGTGCGCTTTAAACGCTTAGATACCGTCAGAATGCACATGGAACTACTGGTTTACTTTGGCATGAATCAAGTAGAAAGCGACAACAGCTTGGAAGTGTTATACCAAGAACTTTTAACGATGGATGAACTCATCAAAGAAACGCTAAAAGTAGGCAATCAGTTTATGATTAAACACCTTGAAACAATAACCGATGAAGACCGGCTGGATCACTTTAAATTGTTTGCCAGCCGGTTTGAGATTGTGGGTTAATCAATAAAAACATGCGGCTCAAAATCTCCGAGCCGCTTTAAATGATACAGCGTATGACTAGACGTATTACTCACTGCATCAATCGTTTCACCGTTGAGCAATCGATCCAGCTTCTCATAACTGCCCGCTACCGCCCGACCATCTTGACGGCTCAACCCGTTTAAATACTCAATACCCGCTTTTTTCTGATACTTCGGCTCAAACGTTCCGGCTAGAGGGGCTAATAAACAACGGCAAAATGGATGCAAAGGAGGTTTGGGACACTGCGACTTCGGATAAATACCAGGCCCTAACCCATATAAATCAATTCTGGCGTGATAATCACAAATATCCAACTCAGGATGCGTCGCAGACAACCGATACTGAACCACCTCAAAGCCCGTATCCTGCATCAAATCACGTGCGGTTTGATCCGTAAACGCCCGATGCAACTCAGTTTGAGCAATCCGATTCGCAAAATATCGATTACGCTCATAAAACGCTACTTTTAACTGTTTTGTCAGTCGATCTATACCCGATCCGTCTCGCAACGCATCTAACGCCTGCAAATAGGCCGCTTTTAAAGCCGGTGTTTTTAATTGATTCGCTTGCAAACGAGCGTACAACTGCGCCAACTCCGGCCCAATGAGCGCATCATCAGCCAGAGCGCGTAACTGACGACCGACATAACCGCTGTTCCACAAATCAGCAAAAGCTTCATCATCCCCAAACGCGGCCCGCAAATACTTAGGCAATGGTGCTTTTACTTGTAACGGCTCACGTTTTCTGAACTCATAACCTTCATAAAGCCGTAATGCCAATTCACGCGCATTTTGAAAACCTTGAACGTGATCCTCAATCAGTTTGACGGTTGTTGCAGTCACCTGCCGACTGTTCTCATACAAACGATCCGACAACGTCACATCCCCCACTGTCATCTCTCTTAATTCCGCTTTTCCGATCGATGACACCAACAACGCATTGAACGCCCGCAACAACTCATCTTCATACTCACCATTGAATTGCTGCTGTGCTTTGCTCACGGCGGATCGTGCATTCGTTCCCATCGCAATATCCGCCAGCATCTGCGTAAACGCAGCCAATGCCACCCGATTGATTTGAGCCGCCGTATTATTTAAATTTGCAAAATGCTCTAATTCATTCATCAGATATTGACCTGCATCGAGCGTTTACCCTCATAAGGCGGGTGGATGTAACCGTCTAAACTATAGCGCATTGCATCAATGCAATTGTGAACTAGAACTCCGTTTGCAAAATATTCATGCTGCCCATCTACAGATAAATCATAAACTTTTTTTATCACTCCATCGTTTATGCATTGCGCACGACTTCGAGCAAGTAATCTTGTCTGAATATTTGTTGACCATAAAATCTTTTTTGCACCACTCGCAATTTCGGATAATGTCGTCAATTCCTGAGTCTCTTCTATATGCTGACTTACATGCGTTTGAGCAAAATTTGTCTCTATGACCAATTGCTTTTGTTTTGAATGACGCGGAGCAATATAAGCATTTTTTATCAATTGGCTCAAAATTCTGATAGGCCATTGCACCAATTTCCATATGCTTTTCACGCCCTTCTCGACTACTATGCCAAGCTTTTGTAAGCGGTCTAATTTTTTCAAGATGCTGCCTAGTTCTTTCTTTATTGCATTTCCTCGAATGCCATTCCTTTGAATGATTCGACAAATGACATTTATAGGTAATGCACTCAAGATTTGAAATATCGTTATTATCTGGATTGCCATCTTTATGATGGATGTGAAAATATTTTGGTATATCCCCATTATGGTCAATCCATATCTGTCTATGTAGCCAAATTGTCCCTCCTGTAACAGACCTCTTGTAATAAACTCGATCAGACCGTCTACTGCTGTTTGGGTATCGTCTATATATTTTCTCGCGATATTCAAAAACTTCAACATCAACCATTTTCTTGATCCTGACAATATTAATATATCATCATTATATCGTAATGCGTCAACAGGAGCAAAACCGCGATTATTTACATAAATTAAATGATCATGAGTGAGCCGTAATTCATTTTCACCATACTTCAATAAAACAGTTTCTTTTAAGCCGTTATTCCATGTTTTTGTTACAGGCCGGTATCCTGCACGTGTCAGCACGTAATCACCAGATTTTATATCCTCGATAGGAACCAAGCCTATTTTTGTTTCTATCAGTGTGCCCTCAGATATACAGTGATTAAATGCATCCACCACCACCGGCAAAACCTCATCCGTCAAACGATCCCGTTTAAAACTATACAACCGGCATTCCTCAATCAAGGCTTTGCATCGCGGATGAATCACAATTTGGTCAAACGAGCGTAAATAAGCAATGCCATCTTCCACGCTCCCCGGCCACTTTTTAGCCGCTTGCACATTCAACCCCCTGCGTCGCATCGCGCTAATCGTTTCCGGTCGAGATGAATCCGCTTTAATCGGCCATTGGTCAGCGCCTGGCACTTGCTTAAACAGCTCCGGTAAATCTTCAATATCTACCCCGTATCCGAACACCGCATAATCAATATAAAACTTTTTATCCCGAATAAACCCTCGCGTGATTGCTGTCGGGTCTTGCGCAAAACCCCAGTCTGCGCCGAAGAAAAAACGCTCCTCTTTGCCCGCTGTAAATTCCTGAACCGTCCATTTGTCTTTTAAAATTTGTGCATCACTGTTTGACCAATAATACCCATCCCAAATATGCGCATACAACCCAGAATCCATTGTCTTTTGTGCGTGCTGCCGCTGTTCTTCCAGCACATCTGGAAACCACGGATTATCTGAGTAATTGACCTTCGCTATCGCACTGCGCGGCGGGGTGTTTTGAATAAAACGTTCATCGACGGGGCTGTTTTCGGTGCGTGGGTTCCAGATGACCCAGATTTCAGACTTTGGCGCTCGGATGGTGGGTTCTAAATCCAACCAACTGGCCTCAGGAATATCCTCAGCTTCTTCGACAATGCAAAGGTCAATCTGAGCCATCGACTTAATACTCCCCATATTATGACGCAAACCCCGAAAGATAAACTCCGTGCCGTTTTTACCGCGCAGATAATCCACGCCAATCTCATAATGCGCTTCTAAAAATGGCACCGATTGAATCGCGTTTTTTAATTCGGCATGAAACGATTCTTTAATCGAAACCTGCAACTCTCGAGTACATAAAATCCGCAACTTTTCCCGATACCCAGCCAAAGCCGCCATGAGCGCGAAGGCATACGACTTGCCTGACCCCCTCCCCCCATAAGCACATCGGTATCGAACCGCCCCGCGTTCCGGCAAAAAGACATCAGCAAACACATCACCCAACTTAATCTGGTCGGACAAACACCACCTCAACCGGTCTTAAACTGCCATCGCTGTTCGTAATATCATGCTTAACGGGTTCATTAAAACCATGCATGGCGTTAATCTCTTTAACTGCGGCCACCCGATCTGAGTTCTTATCCCCATGACTGGCAATCTCAGCTAAAATCTCAACCGATTGCGCCCGCGTCCAAATTCCTTGTTCCGCCAGTTCTTGCTTAATCTCATCTATCCTTGGTGAAACCTTAGACGCCAATGCCGAAGCATTTGACCAAATCGTATTCTCTTTTAAATCACTGGCATTCTTTTTAATTTGTCGATAAGCGTCTGAATAACTGGTTCCATTCGCCACTAACTGCGCAAATCTTTCTTCTCTCGCATTTAGTTTCATCGCTGATGCTCAATCTTCGGCAGGTCTTTAATGCTGAAATACTGCTCACACGGCACACAGTACGCCTGGTTGCTGCCGTAAAAGTACGACAAATTTTTATTGCCACACTTTGGGCATTGATGTTCACTCATGATCCATTTCCTCTGGATAATCTTCATGGCCGCAATACGGGCATTTAAGCTTCTGCAACACGAAATCCCCGATGCTCCACCACATTGAACACTTCATGCACATGAAATGATGCAGTTGTTCGACGCTGTACTTAATCATCAAAATCACCAAAAAAATGACGATAGAACAGATTAATCGCTAAAACCGCCACAAGTGGTAGGGCAATCAACAAAAACGCCGCTATGCTTAAAAATTTAAGAATTTCGTGCATAATCACCACGCCCAATAAAAAACAACAGATGCAATCAATACAAAAACCACAACATTATTCACCAGTGCTTCCAAAGCCACCCTCCCCGCGTTCGGTTTCTTGACTGAATGATTCAACTTCGGTGAAATAGCTCAGACTGGTTAACGCCGGCGCAATCATCAATTGCACGACACGAGCATCCGGTTGAATGGTGACAATTTCATTCGATAAATTAATTAACGTTGCTAAAATCTCACCCTGATAGTCTGCGTCAATGATTCCAATTCCGTTGGCTAAACTAATCCCACGAGCACCCCAGCTTGAACGGATCGCCAACTGACCCATTAACGACCTGTTTTTAATAAACATTGCAATGCCAGTCGATAGCTTAAAAATTTGACCCGGATACAACGTCAGCGGTTCATCAATCATCGCGTGTAAATCCACCGCCGCGCTATCTTTGCTTCCGCGTGTTAATTTAGCGCGCGCGTCTAATTTCTTAAATTCGATTCTGTGTATTTGCATCATTCCCCCGTCAATTCTTTATCCACCAGCGTGGCGTAACCGGCAATATCCCGCCATGAATCAAAATAATCCGGATCACCATTGAGAATACGCCCGATCTTATGCGCAATCATTTCTAACGCTTCGGTTTGATACGGGGCCAAATCATTCCAGCGCCGTCCGCTTTGCATCACGATTTTGATGTTTTGCGTCAAAACCGCATGGTCGCAGAAATCACCGTACCGATTGCCACGTTCTTTCAGCGTCGCTTCCAACTCGCTGTCTTGTTTCATCTTCGACTCATAACGCCCTGCTTCTTCACTCATTTCAATCCTCGGTACGTTGTACAAATTCACCGGCGGCAACCAAAAATCCGGCCATTTAATGTTCATCATCCAGCTCAACCATAATTCACCACGCCCCACATCACCCCAATCGCAATCGCTGTAACCCACACGCACACGGCAATCAGCAAATGACCTTCAAACACAATTCGATCCTCGGATTTTTCTTGTCCGGTTTTTCTCTTTTGATCCACAATTCCTCCACTTGCTTGTCATCCACCCACACCCCCGCCAGCGTTAACGCATCAAACACCGCTTTTGGGT
>Ga0208019_1001715_pt1 | contig 11413 bp, 12 predicted proteins | sample CB_VirMetaG_5_FD_184540 | JGI IMG/M metagenome (GOLD analysis project Ga0208019, IMG submission 184540) | Freshwater to marine saline gradient viral communities from Chesapeake Bay - CB_1508_1D Viral MetaG (SPAdes) (version 4) | ecosystem: Environmental > Aquatic > Marine > Coastal | place: USA... | reverse complement strand
GACGTCTTTCCCGCGCAGGCAAGACGCCGCGTCACGGCATGGTCAGCGCACGGCGCCGGCGGGGTCGAGGTCGAGGCGAATGAGCGGCGCTTCGTCGATGACGAGTTGGGCGTCGATGAGACAGTCGGCGCAATGCGCCGCGCGCAACTGCGGCCCAGGGACGTCGCACACGCACGCAAGTGCGCCGCCATGATCCATCAGTACTGGATGGCGCGCGGGCACGCCATCGACCTCGATGTCGATCAGCACGGGGTCGTCACATCGGACATGCGTAGCGGGTATCCGCGCCGCTGGGCGGCGAGTGAGTGACCGCTTACTACAACGAGTTTGACCCGTTTCCCGCAGCATGGCTGCGGGAACTGATGGCTGACGGCCTGATTGCCGAAGGAGAAGTCGATGAACGATCAATTCTCGATGTTCGACCCGAAGACCTCCGAGGCTTTACCCAGTGCCACTTCTTCGCAGGGATCGGAGGCTGGCCCTACGCGCTCCGACTTGCCGTATGGCCCGACGACCGACCAGTCTGGACCACCTCGTTCCCGTGCCAGCCGTTCAGCGCGGCGGGCAAGCAACTCGGCGAGGCCGACGAACGACATCTTTGGCCCGTTGGACGCGAACTCATCGCCGAGTGCCGACCTCCAACGGTCTTTGGAGAACAGGTTGCGAGCAAGCTTGGACGTGAATGGCTCGCCGGAGTACGCCTTGACCTGGAAGCATTGGGATATGCCTGCGGGGCTGCCGATTTGTGCGCTGCGAGCGCGGGCGCACCGCACATCAGACAGCGATTGTTCTGGGTGGCCGACCGCAACGCTGGCAGGCTGGGTGACGCCATCGAGCCGAGACTGGAAGGACACGCCCGGCATGTCGACGGAAGCGACGAACCCGGACGGGACGACGCGCAAGAGGGTCGACCAACTGCCGAGACAGGCGGCTCTGACCCGTGGCGACCTTGGGACGGGGCGCAGTGGATCCCCTGCGGCGACGGGAAAGCCCGCCGCACTGAACCCAGCATTTTCCCTTTGGCTCATGGGGTACCCAATCGAGTGGGCACGCTGCGCGGAGCGGGTAACGCGATCGTCCCGCAAGTCGCCGCGGCCTTCGTGAGAACCACAAGTGTTTGGGTGGGTCAGTCAAAGACCTCGCATATGTCGTCGAACGGCGACAATACACACATGTCGTCGAATGGCGACAAATGTTTCTACGAGTGACGATGACGGCGCAGCCAGTTCTCCCGTTTGGCAATCTCGTTTGGTGGGAAGTCAAGGATGGCGACGAGACAGGGCGCGCGCTGTTCAGGCGTCACTACTCGTATCGACCATATGCGGACGGGCGCGATCCCAAGTTGTTCGTCGGGCCGGGCGAAAAGATGGTCCTGCTCACACCCTGCGCGCGGGCGCTGTTTGTGTGGCGCAAGTTCATCAGCGGCGACGGTCAGCAAGGCGTCAACTGCGCCGTTTTTCGGAACGAAGGGGCTGGGCTTTCGAGCGACCTTATACGCGAGGCCGACGCCATTGCGGACAAGCGGTGGCCCGGCGAGCGCCACTACACCTATGTCAACGCCAAGAAGATCAGGGGGACGAACCCAGGGGTTTGCTTCACCAAAGCTGGGTGGAGACGCTGCGGAGTCACGAAGCGCAACAAACTCATCATCTTGGAGCGAGGACAACACCCGCAAGTCGCGGCGGAGTTCATAAGGGCTTGGTATGATTGATGGGTGGCGGGTATGACGCTCCGCGTTCTTTCCCTTGGGGCTGGCGTACAGTCTACTACGATGGCGCTGATGGCCGCGCATGGCGAGTTTGAACACATGCCCGATTGCGCCATTTTTGCCGATACGCAGTCAGAACCGAAGGCGGTCTACGACCATCTTAAATGGCTGATGTCGGGAAACGTGCTGCCGTTTCCGGTGCATATCGTCACCGCCGGCTCTCTGCGCGACACAATTGTCAGGGAGGCAGGCGCGGGCCGGTTTGTATCGGCACCGTTTTTCACTTCGGGAGACAGCGGTGGCGGTTTGCTACGGCGTCAATGCACGCGCGAGTTTAAGATCGCGCCATTGTCCAAGGAGATGCGCCGCCTTGCCGGATACAGACCCCGCCAGCGCATTCCAGCGGGCACGGTCGAGTGTTGGGTTGGGATTAGCCTTGACGAGGTTGTCCGAATGAAACCTAGCAGAGACAAGTGGGTTGAGAACCGCTGGCCGCTCATAGAAAAAAGAATGACCCGCAACGACTGTCTACGATGGATGGATCGTCACGGTTATCCGCTCCCGGCCAAATCTGCCTGCACGTTTTGCCCGTACCACAACGACGCGCTGTGGCGGGATATGCGGGACAACGATCCTGACTCTTGGGCTGACGCCGTTGCCGTCGATGAGGCTATTCGAGACAGCCGCTCGTCGGGCGTCAACGACCAATTATTCGTTCACCGGTCCCTCAAGCCCCTTTCCGAGGTTGACCTGACCACCGTCGAGGACGAAGGCCAGATCAATATGTTTAACGAAGAATGCGAAGGGATGTGCGGCGTATGAAGGGGGCTAGGCCGACGCCGGGTGGGTCAGTCAAGTGAAACCTGATACACGCGCCATACGGCAGCACCTAGATCTGCTATTCGGGGAAGCCGCGATCGAGCATCCCGACGAGCAGATTGAGCTGCGTGCGCTGGGGCAGCGCGCAGTCGCCGAGATGTTCCGCCTTGACCAGATTGATCGCGCGGTTGCGTGGGCCGAGCGCCTGAACCTGCGCGGGCGGAACGTCTACGTCGGCGTGAACCCGCGCCGGGCAGACGCACGCTCTGGCGGCGAGGCCGATATCGCCCGCGCCTACTGGCAGTTTGTCGACGCAGACGATGCCGCCAGCGTCGGCCGGCTGCGAAACGGCGTGGCAGTCAGGCCCGCATTCGAGGTCGTGACCGGAAGGCAGCCGCACGAGCGGCTGCACTGCTACTGGCGGCTCGACGGCGCCGTCGAGAACCTCAAGGCGTGGCGCGAGACGCAGGAGGCGCTGCGCGATCATTTCAAGACCGACAACGTGGTGGACCCGCCGCGCATCATGCGACTGGCGGGCACGATCAGCTACCCCGGCGCGGACAAGCAGGCGCGCGGCTACGTTGAGGAGCTGGTCACGCTGAATGAGCGCGAGGACGCCGAGGCGGTCACGCCGTGGGGGCTGCGGCAGACCTTTGCCGCGCGCAGCCCGCGCGACGAGGTGCCCGCAGCAGAGCCAGGCTTTGCGCTCGATCTCGGCCCGGTGCGGGCAGAGGTCGATGCGCTGATCGACGCCGCCAAGGCGCAGGGAGCCTGGAACGCAAACGCGCTGCGGGTCGTCGGCGCGCTGGTCAACCGCGGGGCGGATGACGCTTTTATTCACGTCGCGCTGGAGCCGACCTATCGGGGAATGGATTGGCGCGACCCGCTGGAGAAGCGCCGCCTCGTGCAGTCGATGATCGATCGCACGCGCGCCAAGTGGGCAGAGGAACTCGCCGCGAAGGAGCGCGAAATCGTGGCGGTGGGCGGCCCTGACCCGCAGAAGTTCCGTCGCATCACCGCGCAGGGGTTCGACCCCGCGGCACTGGCCGGTATCGGGCCGCGCCAGTGGATTTGGCGGCATCACCTAAGCCGCCGCAACATCGCGGCCACCATCTCACCAGGCGGCGTGGGCAAGACCTCTCTGGCGCTGCTGGAGGCCGTAAGCATCGCCTCTGGCGTCAATCTGCTGGGCGTCGAACCCAAGGAGGTCTGCAACGTCTGGCACTTCAATCTTGAAGACCCGCTCGACGAGATGCTGCGCCGCGTGTGGGCTATTTGCGAGCATTACGCAATCGATCCCCACAGCCTTAGCGGAAAGCTGTTCCTCAACTCAGGGCGGGACACGAGCCTGATCGTGGCGAAGCAGGTGCAGGGACACGTCATCGCCACGCCCGCCGTCGACGAGGTCATCGACGAGATGCGGCGGAACAATATCGGCGTGTTACAGGTCGATCCGTTGATTTCTGCCCACGACGCCGTCGAGAACGTCAACGACCAGATGCGCCCCGTGTTCGACGCCTTCACACGTATCGCAAACGAAGCCAACGCCGCAGTCGACCTGATCCACCACACGCGAAAACAGGCCGCAGGGTTTAGCGCGACCCCCGGCGATATGGAGTCAGCCCGAGGCGCTGGCGCGCTTGCTGGGGCTGTGCGATCGGCCCGCACCATCAACGTGATGAGCCAGGCTGAAGCTGAACGCCACGGCATCGAGGAAAGCAAGCGACGCTGGTACATCCGCGTCGACGACGCGAAGGGGAATATGAGCGCTCCAAGCGACCAAGCTGACTGGTACGAGCGCCAGAGCGTCAAGATTGCGACAGGCGATCACGTCGGCACCCTGGGGCGCTGGACCCCGCCTGATGCCTTCGACGGCCTCTCGAACGACCTGGCCCGCGTCGTGCTAAAGGGCATCGAGGCAGGCTTGCCCGACGGACAGCGATACCTGCCGCACCGCCGAAACGCCTCGAACCGATGGGTCGGCGCGGTGCTGGAAGACCGCGATTTCGAGCTGCCGCAGGCCCGCGAGATCGTCCGGACGTGGTTCAAGTCAGGCGTGCTGACGTCCGAAGAATACGAAAACCCGGCTCGGAGGAAGACCGAAAAAGGCGTCTTTGTCGACTTCACCAAACTGCCCTCCGCAGGCGGTTCTTCAATTAAGGGTGGTATTTTCGAATGAAAACAGGTTGCGTACTTTGGGATTCGAAAGTGCGCAAGAAGTGCGCAGAAGTTGCGCACTTCCAAACTTTCGGTACTAGCTTAGTTCGCACGAGCGCACTTCCGCGATACTGCGCAGGAAGTGCGCACGCGCACCCAGAACTTCCCGGGTTGGATGTTCGCAGCCAGCCGGGTTCTTCGCTTTATAGGTGTGCCGATGCCCGCCGCTAGAAAGCGGAAATACAGCCAGCGGTCTACACCCGCGAGAGGCGAGGCTGACGGGTTCTTGATCGAGACGCCGCAGTACGCCGCGCTGGCTGGCCTCGATCGCCGGGTCGCTGAGATTGAGGCCGAATGGGGGCTGGGTCGTCTGCCGCAGCTGATCGACGGCGAACTGGGGCTGCGGTTTCAGAGGGCCAGGGAGGCGCTGAACGACGCGATAGGCAGCGGCGACGTCGGGCTGATAGCGCAGAAAGCGGCGAACGCTCTACGCGGCTGGGAGGCCGTTGTAGAGGCTGCCAGAGCGGCTGGGCATACGCCCGAGGGCGACCCAGACCGGGTGTGGCTGGCTGAGACGGACGAAGGGCGCAAGATCGCGGTCGTCCGCACGCCTGCGGATGCGCAGGCGGTGCCGGACGGGTATCAGGCTTATTCGCTGGACGAGATCGGTCGTCTGATCGACGCGCAGTGGTCGCTGCCGCACGCAGTGAAAGCCGCGTTTCCTGGGGCGACGGTGTCTGCAGGCAAGCGGTTGGCGCGCGGTGGCGACGAGGTGCCGTTTTGAATCGTAAGAAGCAGCGGGTGTTGACGGACCTCGGGCCCGCCGAGCGGATGCAGCACGGCGACGATTGGCGCGACGAGCCGCTGGATACGCGACCAGGTGGTCCGAAGCGCAGGCGTATTTTGACTGCGATTCCATTAGATCGTTTCTTTCACAAGAAATTGCTGACGCGCAGGCAATTCGAGGCCGGGGAGCGGCTGCGCCTGCTACATCAGCGCGGCGCGGGGTCTGGTCGGGCGACGGCTGATCTGCAGCCGCGCACGAGCGCTGGGCGGCGCGAGATGAGCGACGGGCAGGCAGCGGCGTGGGCGGACTATGTCCGAGCGTGCAAGGCGCTGGGGCGGCTATCGCCTGCGGTTGTCGCTGTCGTGATACACGACGAGGCTCCGAACGACTGGGCGAGGCGCACGATGGACGCTGGTCGCGCAGGCATGACGCTGCTGCGGCTTGGCCTGGATCAGCTTGCTGATTTTTGGGGGATCCCCGTTGACTAGACACTTGATCTTGTGGCAGCTACTTGGTACAAACACTATATGATGGGTGCCGTGCCGGAAAGGTGCGGTTTTTTTATGGCTAAAGATCAGAGCGTTGGCGGAATTAAAAAAGTTGGTCGGCCCGTAGGAAGCGGGCACGGGCAGCAGACCATCGTCAGGCTGCGAGCGGAGTTGACCGAGGCGCTCAACATCTTGGATCGCGGCGGCAAGCCTTTGAGCCAGATATTGGCGGAAAACCTCGAAAAAGACGCTCCTAGGACGTTGGCGGCGATCGGTCGCTACCTGCCGACCAACGTCACGGTCGAAGCCGGTGACGGCTTCCTGGCGGCGCTACAGGCGGTCGGCGAGGCGATCAGGGTCGAGCGCGACGACGACCCGATCCTGATCGATGTGTCGCCCGACAACGTTTAGCTTCAGGTTCGGAACCTGTAGGTCATCCCTGAAATATCAATGACTTAGCGGCTTCGTTCACGTCAGGTTCACAATTCGTGCCGGCGGGGCCAGCGCCGAGGTCGCGGCGGCGTCCGCGGCGGCGATCGAGGCGAGCCGCCAGCGGCAGCCCCCCCCCCTTAAAAAATCGGGCGGGCGCGCGAGCGCGAATACACCCGGCAACAGCCGCGAGGCCAATTTGCTAGTCCACTACCCCGACTTGTTCACGCCACAAGGCGTCGAGGCCATCAAGCGCGACCTATCGCGCATACCGCCCCACGCCGCAGAATTGAGCAGCGGCCTACGCACCGACTACCGCCGCGTGACGACTAGGGACTTTGGTGTTGGGTACAACTGGATCATCGACCCGATCGTCGACGTAGTCGTCGCCGCAAACGACCAGGCCTTCGGGTTCCACATCGACGGCGTGGCCGAAGGCCTCAACTACCTCGTCTACGAGTCAACGGGCGACCAGTACAGGCGCCACATCGACATCCACATGGCCGACATCCACAGCGACCGGGCCAACCGCAAGCTGACATACGTCCTGCAACTCAGCGAGCCGGACGAGTACGAAGGCTGCGATCTCGTGCTGGACGGCGGCGCAGACGCGGGCATGCCGATCCCGCGCGACTGCGGCGGGCTGTCGATCTTCCCGGCGTTCATGGCGCACGAGGTCACGCCTCTGGTGCGTGGCGCGCGGCATAGCATTGTGGGCTGGGTGCACGGGGACGCCTGGCGCTAGACCCCCCCCTGGGGGTGGGGGTTGCGTGACAGACACCCACGACCGGAAAAAATAAAATGGCGAAAGCGGCGACCGCGAAAAAGGCAAAGCCTGCGGCGAAGACGAAGGTTGCGCCAAAGTTAGACGACGCAGCCGCAACGCTAAAGGCTCTACACGACGACCCTGTTCTGTTTGTCAGGACGTGCCTAAACGCAACGCCGCAGGAGTGGCAGGTGAAGGCGTTGCAGGCCATTCGCACGCACGACCGTGTCGCGATCCGCAGCGGCCACGGCGTCGGAAAGTCTGCGTTCTTGAGCTGGGTCATCCTGTGGTGGCTACTGACGCACTACCCCAGCAAGATCGCCGCGACGGCGAACACGGCGCATCAGTTGTCCGACGTGCTGTGGGCCGAGTTGCAGAAGTGGATCAAGCACCTGCCCGAGGGCTTCCAGAAGCAGCTCGAAATCAAGAGCGACAAGATCAACCTGACGAGCGCGCCAGATAGTTTCTGCGTCGCGCGCACGAGCCGCAAGGAGCAGCCGGAAGCGCTGCAAGGGTTTCACTCCCCCAACATGCTGTTTGTGTGCGACGAGGCGTCCGGCATCCCCGACATCGTGTTCGAGGTGGGCCAGGGCTCGATGTCGACGCCGGGTGCGAAGACTTTGATGGTCGGCAACCCGACGCGGGCGAAGGGGTTTTTCAGCGATGCGTTCGCCAGCCAGCGCTGGCACACGCAGACGGTCAGTTGCCTGGACTCGACGCAGGTCAGCCGCGAGTTCATCGCGCAGATGGCCGAGCAGTACGGGGCGGACAGCAACATCTACCGCGTGCGCGTGCTGGGTCTGCCGCCTGCGGCTGACGACGACGCGGTGATCCCGCGCCATCTCGTCGAGGCTGCGGTGGGTCGAGAGGTAGACGGCCTCGCGACTGTAATGCCGGTTTGGGGTTTGGACGTGGCGCGCATGGGCGGCGATCGATCGGCGCTGTGCAAGCGGCGCGGCAACGTCGTGACCGAGCCTATCAAGACCTGGCGCGACAAGGATCTGATGCAGCTGTGCGGGATTGTTCTGAGTGAGTATGAGGCTACGCCGTATCCTGATCGCCCCAGCGAAATTGTTGTCGATTCTATTGGCCTCGGCGCTGGCGTTGTCGATCGCCTTATGGAGCTGGACTTACCTGCTCGCGGGATCAACGTGGCTGAGAGTTCCGCAATGGGGCAGAAGTTTGTGCGTCTGCGCGATGAGCTTTGGTGGTCGGGTCGCGAGTGGCTGGAAAAGCGCGATTGCGTTCTGCCTGCGCAAGACGAGCTGATCGAAGAATTGACTATGCCGCGCTTCACATACACGTCGACTGGCAAGTTGAAAGTTGAGAGCAAGGACGAGATGCGCAAGCGCGGACGCAAATCGCCGGACATAGCGGATGCGTTTCTTTTGACCTTTGCCGGCAACGCGGCGCGGGTCACGTCTGGGTCGGCGTGGAAGTACAACCGCCCGCTGACGTATAGCGACAGCAGTTGGATCGTCTGATGGCAGAGAACCTTTTGGGCATGCGCCCGTCGATCAACCTCCTGCCTGTTGATGGCAGTCCGAGCTTGTTAGCTTACGAGCCGTCACGCTTCGAGCGCATGCGTTACGGGCTGGGTGACGTTCTATCTCGCATGGGCCTGTCTAATTACCGCGCACACAGGTTTGCTAACCAGCTACTAGGTCAATCAGGTGTTGATGAAACCGGCGCAACCCGCAGTTTTGGTGCGGCTGACCTTTTGCCGTTTGCAGCTACGCCGGGTGCTGTAGAGGATTACCGCAACGCGACCGGGCTTCTGGGAACTGGCCTAGCGGCTGCTGGCGTCGGGTTGTCAATGGTTCCAGGCGGCGGCGCAGCAAAAAAAGGTCTAGACGCCGCTGGTGACGCAGCGCGCGGCATCATCAACACAATCGATTTGCGCAAATTGGATGTGCCCGAGGCTATCCAAGTGGCGCGCTCCGAGCAGCATCTAATGCAGGACAAGTCCGGTCAGTACATCGGCGCGCCGCGTGGCGTTAAGACGCCCGAAGACATTGCGGCTATGCGCCAGAAGTTCGACGCGCAGGTCGAGGCGGGCATAGAAGGTGCCGACTGGTATCCACGCGCTCGCACTTTTAACGAAGAAATCGCCGGTCCTGTTGTGCCAGGACTTGATCGTCCGCAGGCACAAAGTCTTGCCGCTGCGGAGCAGGCGTTGTTTAGCGCACAAGCTACTCCCGACACCAACATGGGCTTTGCTCTGCAAGCGCATAACCATTACGAAGCTGGCCGCCCTATGGACAAGGTCAGAACCGGTGCGCAAGCACGCAACTACAACACGGCGCGTGACGAGAACAGGCTACCTAATTTAGGTCCGAAGACCGCCATCTATGGAGGTCATTTAGATAACTTGGTGCCCGAGCCGACTACCGGCACGAACGACATATGGCATGCTCGCGGCTTTGGATACACCAACGCAGACGGTAAAACATTTAGTCGCGCTCTGTCGGCACAAGAGCATCGCTTCCTTGATTATGAAACGATGCTTGCTGTAGCTCGCGCACGAGATAGAAACCTTGGCGGCAGGTCTGATTGGACAGCAGGCGAGATACAAGCCGCGCCGTGGGTGGCCGGCAAAGGTGCTGCCGAGGCAGAGCGTCGAGGCATACCCTTGGAAGAAGGTGTGGCGATTGCTGCGAAGACGTACCCAGACTACGGGCCTAAGTACACCGCCTATTCCACAAGCGAGCAAATCCCCGGCAAGTCTACAGGTCTTCTCGGCGATCTTATTGACGCGCCTTACGCGCAAAAACAGGCCTTCACAGATCGCGCGAATTGGATTGATGAAACTGGTCGAGACCCGATGTATGGCGAACTCGGCATGTATTCGAGGCGTAGCGACCAAGGTCCGGGTTTTTATATAAATAGCAAAGGCGTGGGGGAGAGCAATCCTGTCACGGTAGGCAAGCCCTTAGTCTCATATCGTACAGATGAGATGGAAGGCGGCTTGTTAAACATCTCGCAGGTTGATGAGCGCGCCTTAGACGCTGTCGAGGCTGTTCGCGGGCTTATTGACTTCCAAGAGGGTGCCGCGTGGAACAAGATCATAACGCATGCCACTTCGGGGAAGGACCGTGCGGGCTTCGCCATCGACATAGGCCGCATGCCAACAGCCGATGAGCTTGCGCAGGTAAACAAGATTGTCAGCGCTAAAGGCTACGGCATGGGCAACACTGAAAACGGTGTGGCTCTCCTGGACTTTGAAGAGCGATCTGGCACAGCCGCTGAAAAAGCAATGAAGTCGATGGAGCCACAACTTCGCCAAGTGTTTCCTGACGTGCCTTGGACACCTTCGACCGTACTTCGTGGGCGTCAGGCAAGCGGCTACATCGACCAGGCGAGCGATCTAGCAAAAGAAAAGGCTGGGAGCGGTCGGGCTACGCGAAGGATGATTGCGAACCTTGTTCGCTTGCGTCGCGTCGCGCCGGACTACTACGAAAAGCTGCTTAACAGTAAGAGCGTGTCAAAAAAGGCTCGCGCCAACCTCGACCGCCTAGAAGAGTTTGGCGGGAAAGGTCAGCGCAAGGACTACGAAGAGTTTCTTGAGGTGCTGGGAGAGGGCGGTCTGAACGCCCTACTCGCGCGCATTAAGAAGTTGGGTTTTCAAGGCCTTCCGGCCATTGGTGGCGTGGCACTCGGGTCTTCGCTTCTTCAGACAGAAGGTTCCAACGACCCCATGTGAATCGGTGGAGTGATCTAACCCAAATTCTTCCACCGGTCTTACCGTCATGCCAATGACCGTTATACCAACGTTGGGGGTTTCTAACGCGGTCACTCTTCTCCCACTTCTTTACTTGCTCGGGGGTCCACGGCATCACGCAGCCTCCCGTAGCCGGCCGACTGCGTCCTTGTCGCACAGGTGTGCGAGGGCTGGGCCAGCGCTGTCTAAAAGAAGATCGACAACATCGTCGATGCAGCCTTCGGAAACAATAAATGCACTCATTGGGGTTCTCCTCTTTAGTGCTTTTGGCGGAATGCCACGGCGCACAAGCTGAAGTTCAAATGCCGTACCAAGATAATTACGCCCCCGCAGGGGGTGGTTCAAGGAAATAACGTACATGAAAATGCGCGACGACGACTTTTCCTCGCTATTCGCAAACGAGGTGCAGAACGGCGCTGGCGCCTACGGCCAACAAGAGCAGTAATGGCGAAAAAGTCGTCGGCTTCCCGCACGCCCTCGGGCCGCGTGAAATATCGTGGCGAGTCATTCGCGGGTTTCAACAAGCCGAAGCGCACGC
>Ga0208019_1001712_pt1 | contig 11428 bp, 21 predicted proteins | sample CB_VirMetaG_5_FD_184540 | JGI IMG/M metagenome (GOLD analysis project Ga0208019, IMG submission 184540) | Freshwater to marine saline gradient viral communities from Chesapeake Bay - CB_1508_1D Viral MetaG (SPAdes) (version 4) | ecosystem: Environmental > Aquatic > Marine > Coastal | place: USA... | reverse complement strand
TTTTATAGTTATGGAAATGCTATTTTTTAGAAGTAAATTTCTTGACAGTATTTACACCAAAAGATGCACCAACTATTGTAAGAATTATTATCCAAAAGTAATCACTAGCATATTCAAGTATTTCCCAGCCTCTTAGCATAGTGTCTTGGAATTGTGGGATAAAATGAAACACAAATATTAAACTAAATACAACAACTAACCATTCATCTTTAAAAGAATTTTCTTGTTGTCTTATTTGTTCTACTGATACTGTCTTCACAGCTTCTATTTCTTTAGCTTTAATAATCTTATCTTTTTCTAATTTATGCTGAATAGCACCAATAGTTTTATTAGCGATTATCTTTGTTAATGGATTTGATAATAGTTTAAGCCAGATCATAAATAAGTGTTAGCAGTTAAAATAATTAATGCCGACCAATATACCACAAGAAAAGAATAAATTAAATATAGGAATTTCATTGACTCCTAATATTCCTTATTTTTTATTTTTCAATAATTCTTTTGCTAATTCGCAATAATGGATAATCTTATTCCACTTCTCGGTAGGGTCTTCTCCAGCTTTATTTCGGAGTGCGTATTTTATTATATTGCCCTGTATAAAATCAAGATTATTTTTAACTATAAACTCGATAGGCTGTATCTTATACTCCTTATAATGATTGCCACCTATTTGCTTATCAATGGCTCTCTGTGTGGCTGTATGGGGCTTTAAACGGCTTTTCTTAGACAATTTTCCCTATCCAATTACCTTTTTTATCTAAAACCATTGGAAATAGTCTAGGCTGACCATCTATAATAGCACCTGTACCTATTACAAATCTCAATCTAAAATTTTTTGAATAACCAAAGGCAAGACTCGATTGTTTTGTTAAGCAACCACATTGTAAAGACCAAACTAAATTATCAGGGTTACTAAAATATTGAATATTAAACTTACTATGAAAATGAAACTGGCAAACATTCTTTCCATACTGCATGGCTAATTTAAGGCCATCTGCTGACATACCATGAGTAAAATAACATTCTGAACCATCACTTAATTTAAGGTTTAAATCATCTACCCATTTCCATTTATTATCTACTTCTAAAAATTCGTTGTAGTGTCTTAAATATGCTCTTGGCATACCATGTTTTAATGCTTTTCTATAAATTAATGATGAGTGATTAGAATGTAATATTAACATTTCAGGAAATATCTTTTTAAGTTCCCAAATGTATTTTTTAGATTGTCTTAATTCATCTCCAGCACTAGGTAAGTCAGGGTCGCTATCGTGAAAACTTAATGCGTGTTTATCTAATTCATCTCCACCACATACGATTAGATCAGGATTAATTTTTTTTTTTAATTGTTTTAAAAAATCAAATGCTTGAGGGTGGTGGTATGGAATATGTAAATCTGAAATACAAAGAATTGATTTATAACTCATACAAGTATGTGTTGTATATTATTTAGATAAAAAGTAAAGCACCTGTGCTAAAAATATAACAGCTACTGCACCAATGCCATATATGATCTTATCACTTAGGCTATCAAACTTATTATCTAACTTTTGATCTATCTTCTCTATGTCCTCGTGCATGTGAGCAAGATGATTATTTTTAATTGTTGAAATATCTTTTTTTAATCCTGTAACATGACCATACAACGATACGATATGTTCGCCAGTTGTTTTAGGTCTTTTACTCATTAGCTTTGAACAACTTTCTCTAGGATTAATTGAAACCCAGCAGAAATAGAAGTGGTAGCATCTGCTTTTGCTCTTATTTCTAAATCTGATTGTTCTGATAAAATTTCAGGTACTAAATAGTCTTTTCTAAATGGTGTTCCAAATGAAGTAATTAATGATTTAGTTTGAAAAGTATTTCCATTTAAAGGTCTTTGCATAAATTTAGCCTCAACTTCTTTTTGCTTACTTGTTCCAACATCAATAGACATTAAAAAGCCACGATAGTTTCTAGGAATTGAATATACTGCTTGAAGTGATTGACCATAACCAACATCAACTATTGAAACAGGAAGTGAATTAACTGTTGTTGTAATCTTACCAACATTAACAACTCCTGTATTAGCATTTTCTAATACTGATCTAAATACTCTAATAAAAGATGTAGTAGAAGCTGAACCCCCTACTGTAATCACTTCATCAGCTAAATCCCAATTTGAATCTAAGCCATAAATATGAAGTAAGCTATCATTGTCATCTGTAGAAGTAGATGTTGCAACTGCTGTAGTTGGAGTTATAGGGTAAGCATATAAACTACCATTTTCCCATATTGTTTCGAATACTGTTCCTACTGCTGTGTTGTATCCAAATTTTTGAACTCCTGAAAAATTAGGAATGTTGCCTCTTTGAATAGCAAGTCCTAATGGCATTTGTGTTAGATGGTTTATGCTCATTTCTTTTTACCTTTTTTCTTCTTCTTCTTTTTCTTCATTGGTCTTTTATTAATAAACTCACTTAAAGTTTTTGTTGTTGTGTATCCGTTCATTACTTTTTCTTTCTCGGTTTATATTTCTTAATAGCTTGTGAGATGAAGATGTTTTTATACAAAGAAACCTTTTTGCCAAACTTTTTATCAGCTTTTCTTTTAGCTGATTTATAAGCCTTAGACTTCTTATTAAAAGATTTTGGTTTCCCTAATCTCTTTGGTCTAGCTTTAGCGTATATAGGTTTCTTCGTAGCCATTACTTCTTCTTCTTTTTAGCTTTTTTCTTTTTCTTCATTGGTGGTCTTCCTCTTTTAGACCCATAAGTTCCTTTTCCCATTGGCATAATAAACTCCTATTAGTTAGTTAATTTTCCACCAGACCATTTGGCTTCTGGTAATCCATTAGTATATGATTTTCCATCAAATGTTAATACTTGTTTTCTATTTGAACCATCTTTGTATGATACATGAATCCAACCACTATTCGCTTCTCCTGTGTAATACTCTAAGATTAGTTGGTCAAAGTCACAATGGTTTTGAATCCACAAAGCTACTTCTAAATTAGATACACCAGCTATTTCAAAATCTGTTGCGTTTCCTGTAGTATGTTGTGATGTTTTTTTACTTCCTATTGCTTCGCATAGTTCTTCTGATCTATAACCAGATGTAATAGTTACAGGCTTATCAAACTTTATTCTTACAGGCTCTAATACTTCATAACAAAGATCGCCTAAGTTTTTAATCTCTCCAGCACCAGCTTTATTCTTTATACCTTTTCTTGTAGCAGTTTGTGATTTTTCAAACTCCTCTAATGTAAAATGTTTTGAAAGTTGCATTTAAACCCCTATGGTTTAGTTGGCCATGTAACAGCATTAACATCTTCAACAGTTGTTAAGCCATTTGTAATATCTCTTAATGCTTGTCTATAAGTTTTAAATCCAGCAGATAATGTAGTGCCTTTTTCTTTTGCCATGATTACTTCCCAATCGCTATCTGCTAATAGTTTATTTCTTTTGGCTCTTAAATCTTCCATAGCCATATCAAATTCTACTATAGGAAATTGTGCTTGTATGTCAGCTACTGGTATAGGTGTTGTTCCATTTAACCAAGTAATTTGATTAATGTCATCTGCATTAACAGATACTTCTGCATTTGGATTTATTTTTTGTATTGCTTTTAAAATTATCATCCAGCTACCTCCATTAAAGTGATAGTTGATATTCCTCTTGCTGTATAATTAGCATCTGTATTTCTATCATCTCTGTTTAAATAAATATTTTGTGTGCTACCAGAACCATTAAATAAATTAATACCATACGTTATAGATGAGGTACTTGATGGAGTATCAAGAAACGTCATTGATAAATCTTCTATTTGAAAAGTAGAACTAAAATTATTTCCTGTTGTTATTCTTGTTCTACTTCCATCTGCATCTCCTCTTGCAATAGCTGTAGCATCTCTTTTTAATAAAAATCCCATAGCATCTCCTGTGCTATTTGAAGCATATCCAACAGTTAAAGTAACCATTACTAACACTTTATTTGAAGTAGAAGCTGGTGTAATAGATGGTTGTAATCCTGTTACTAAAGTTGAAGATAAAGAATTTCCTGAAACACTCTCACTATATGTATCTGTTTTTGCTACTTGAACAACTTGCAAAACCTTACCTACATCAGCATTAATTAAAGAATTATTATTTAAAGTTATTATTGCCATAGTTATATTCCAAATGTTAATTTAATTTCTTCTTCAGTTAATCCTAAGTCTAAAAGTTTTTGTTTAGCAGATGCTTTTTTATTTATTGCATCTTGCTTTTCTTGTTCTAATTCAGCTTCAACAGTTGGTATTTGTGCTTGAATATCTGCAACAGGAATTGGTGTTGTTCCATTTTCCCAAACGATTGTATTAATATCTTCCTCACTAACAGATACTTCTGCTGTTGGATTTATTTTTTGTATTGCTTTTATTAGTTTATTTTCTTTTAACATTATGCTCCTACCTCAAATGCTGTTATTGAACTTTTTGTATTGTTCCAATTTAACTGTAAGTTTCCACCAGCAGTCTTAAAATAAGGCTGGTAAGTAATTTGAGAAGTAGAATTTGGAGAATCTAGTACAGTCATAGTACCAGGTGTTCTAATACTTGTACCTGATGTAGTTAAAATATTATTCATTAATCCTTGAGCAGTTCCTAAATTAGTAGAATCTCTATACAAAGTAACTTCAGCTTGAGCATTTGCTGTATCAGTACCAAAAGTAGTATTACAAATAATAAATATTTTAGAGGATGTTGAAGATGGTGTTATATTAACAGATAAAGTATTTGATGCAGTAACAAAAGAGGTAGATGTTGTTGTTCTTTGTGTGCTATCTGTAGCATTAACGACCTGTAATATTTTTCCACCACCAGCTTCTGCAAAAGTATTATCGCCTCTTAAAAAGGTTGTAGCATCTTTAGTTCCTGTTGCTGTTAGTTTAGCAAGTGAAACTGTATTATCTGATGGTACTCCTAAGTCTAAAACATCTCCAAGTATTTGAATAAAATCGATCACATCTCCTGTAACTAGATTTGATGCGAATGTGATTGTTGAACCCGAAACTGTGAATGAAGAATTTGGTGCTTGTAAAATTCCATTCAAACTGACTAGCATATGATTAGCCGATTGAGGAGTTGCATTTACTCCACTTACTTGCATAGTATAACTAGCTTGTCCATTTACTACTGATATAGCATCACAAACTTGAAAGTTTCCTATTGTGGGTGCTGTTCCTATATAACTCATTAATTATTCCTTTGGATATTTAGTTTTAATTGTTTCTCTTAAAGTTTGTAAATTTTCTAAAGTTTCTCCACCATCTAATAGTGCATGAATACAATCTTCTATTTTAGGATATTCTTCTTGTCTATTTCTTTTCCATTCTTCAGCATCATACTCTGCTTGTAACTCTACCATTTTAGCTTGTATGTCAGCTTTAGGAATAGGTGTTGTTCCTTCATGCCAATTAATAATTGAAGTATTAATATCTCCAGTATTTTCAACTGATACTTTTGCATCAGGATTAATTTTAAGTATTGCTTCTATAATCATTATTCTACCTCCAATACAAACATTGTTGATGGTGTACCAGTATCTCCAACAGTCATATTTCCAGCAGTTACTCTTCCTTGCATAGAAATAGTTAAAGTATCACCAGCTGAGTGATTTCCAGATATAATAGATGTTATTGATGGATTAATAGCTGTACCAGTTCCACCATAACCAGAGTAAAATCTTATATAATTTGAATTATTTGTTTGGTCTGTGAATTGAATATCATTATTTGATGCTGAAGAATTAAAAATTCTAGCAGGATTGAAAATACACATAAATTTACTGTTTGATGATAAAGCAGTAATTGTTCTGTTTATAGCAGTATAAGTAGTGAAAGAAGTAGTTGTTGAACTGTATTCACTAGTAGTGCTTGAGCTAACAACTTGCAAAACCTTTCCACCTACACCAGTAGGTAAAGTAACTGTATTAGATGATAAGTCTAAAGTTGATGTAAGTTTAGCAACAGAAATACTGCCATCTGTTATATCATTTGCAGTTAGTGGAACATTAGTTGGTTTTGCACCTATAAAAGCCATTTAACTAACTCCTATGTTATTTCCATTATTGATAATGTAGAATCTATCTTTGCAGAAACAGAACAATCAATTTTTAAAACATCTGTTGTTTGTAGAACAACTTTTCCACCAGATAATAATTCTAAAGAACTTCCAGCTGGTATGCTTACATTTTCTGCAAGTTTAACTGTTTCGTTTGTTTCTGTATCAGAAGTATCTGAAACTAATTGAACATCTACTGTTACAGCAGTTGTGTGAATGTTACAAAGTATTAAACCAAGAACTACTGATGTTGTTGAACTTGGAACTGTGTAAAGTGTGTCAGGAGTTCCAGAAGAACTCGGCATTGCACCATTTGTTTTTACTTTAAATGTATTAGCCATATCTTTATCCTAATGCGATTGCTAGAGCAACTGCTTGAGGGTCTGCCTCTAAACTTGTTACTTCTGTTGTTGTTAAGTTTGCGTCATTTGTACTTGTATTTATGTAAAAAGGCAAGTTAATCCATGCACTCCCATCATAAATTTTTGGTTGCCAAGCAGTAGCTGTTGTTGTGTCTATCCAAATCATTCCTGATTGTGGAGAACTAGGTGCTGAACTTCCTGAGTTTTGACTTCCTAATGAAACCAAAGCATTGTTTAAATCTGCTCTAAAATTTGGAAATGATTGGTTCGCTATGTTTAAATCATGTTGTGCCATATCTTCTTATACTCCTTTTAAAAGCCTTTTGCAATAAAATCAAATGTTCTTGATACATTTGTTCCACCAGAATTTTTAAATAAAATATCAAAGCCATTAATAGTTTTATTTGATACTGTGAAGAAGTCGCCTGTGTTTGCATCTTCCATTGTAATTCCTAATGCATAATTAACAGTTTTATATGGATTTGTAAATGTTACAGTTTTAGTTCCAGCACCAGATACAATATCGTTTCCACTAAATATTCTATCTTGCATATCTATTGAAACTGATACTGCTGATACAACAGGAGTAGAAGCTAAATCTCTTGAAATTAAAACAACTCTAAATTTAAAATATCTAGCTGTGTAATCTCCAATTACAAATGATCTAAAAGCTGTATATGTAACATTGTCATCTGATGTTGCTATTTCTAAGTGTGCATTTGCATTAGCTGGTGTATCTCCATCAAAGTTAGAATTTGTGCTATCGAATAGTCCAGCCCTATTATCAAACAAGTCATCTGGGTTGTCAGAAGATTGAGATAAACTTGCAGTAATTCTAGCAGTATGTTTAGCACCTATATCAATAACATCTGAAAATTCATAATTACCACTAGCAAAGAAGTCAGCATTAGATACACCTGAATCAAAAAATCTACTAGCTTCTGTATCAAAATCTCCACTAGCACTATCAAATAATTCAGAAGAATCTAATCTTAGTGTGCTATCAGATACTAATACATTTGTTTTAGTTCCATCAAAGTCAGGGTGTTCTGATTGTGTGGCAATAGCATTAAAATTAGTAATACCTACAACATTAGAAATAATCGCAGTTGCATTAGAACTAAAGTTACCCAATTTATCTACAGCTTTAATTAAGTAAGTTCCTTGTCTAGCTGGTACAGATATTGAAGTTGCTGGTCGTGATATTTTTTCTACTAATGCTACTGAATCTGCCCAAGTTCCTGTACCATCTGTTTTATCGCTAAATCGTAATTGATAATATGCTAAATCTAAATCTCCAATTTGTGTCCAACCCAAGTGTGCTTCTTGCCCTACAATATTACATGAGAAGTCTTGCACATCTTCTGGTGGCTCAACTGCACCAACGATTGTTCTTTGTGCTGATACATAAGTTGAACTAACTCCAAAACTATTTACAGCTTTAACTCTTACATCATAAATACTTTGGTCAATTACATTTAAAACTCTGTGATTTAATCCTGAACCTTGTGCATAAATAATAAAATCTGAATCTGTACTTAATTTATATTCTACTTGGTAGTAATCAACAAAGCTATCTGGAGAAGCACCTATAGTTACATCTAATGCTACAATTACAGTTCCATCATTATATTCAATTAAGGTATCATCTAATGTTACACTTGCTGGTGGTTGGATAGTAAATGGATTAGGAAGATTAGTAGCTGGTACTGTTGTTGCTTGTGTTTTAGTTGCCCAAGTATAATGACTAGCCTGATATTCAACAAGAGATAATCCTACTGTTAAATCTTGGTTAAAAGTTATTCCAATAACTCTAAAAGGTTTAGCAGAGAATCCTAAAGAAGAATGTGTGATATTAACTATATCTCCTATGGCTAAATCATAACCATTAAAATCAACACTAATACCTAAAGATAATGCTTCTCTACTTCTTCTAAGTATTACCTCTGCCATTTCTTCTGCTTGATATTGTGAAGTTATTGTAGTGAAGTTAAATCTACCCTCTAATAAAAAACCACCATCTTCTGCTTTCATAGTTGCGTGTTGATCTGCACTTGGTAATCCAGAATCATCAATAGGTGGAAACTGTACTTCATCAACTTGGAAATTACGATCTGGATTAACAAAGCCTACAATAACTCTATTGTATCTATCATTTTTTGTTGGAGTAGATAATGAATAACCACCAATAATATTATCTTCTGTTAAAGTAATTGATGCTGTTCCTGTTGTTTCAATAATTAAATTATACTTACCAGCATTGTAAGGTAAGTAACCTCTGCAACCTTTTAAAAACTCTCTAACATTATCTATGATTGGTTTAGAGGTATCTAACGCAGTATTAATATCAAAAATATTTATATCACTACCACCTGAATATGGAGTTACTTGTGTTTCACAAATTAATGAAGCATCATAAAAAGATTGTAAATCTATTTCACTTATTGCTAATCCTTTTCCATATCTAGCATTTGTTAAATAGTCTAATAAGCACCATGCTGGATTAGTTTGATAAGTTGCAGATTGCTCAACAAGACTTGCATTATAAGTTTTAACTTTCTTACCTTGTATTTTAGCTTGTACTTTTGGTATTCCTGTAAATGCGTCTTGATTCCATTTAAACCTTACTGCTAAATAACATAAGCCAGATAATTTATGATTACTTCCCCAACTAGATAATGTTGATAATAATGTTGATGCTGATTGACCATCAGTTCCATAATGTGGTTCTACTCTAATTAAACTTTCACTATCTTTATAAAAATTAGCATCTCCACTATCTACCTCAACTGCTGTACCATCTGAAAAACTAGATGCAAATGTAACTACTTTATCATCTACTCTAATTTCTTCTATATCGTTTATCTCTCCCTCTGCCATAACAATAGCCATGTATAAATAAGTATTGTCTGTGCCAGAAGTTTCCATAAACACTCTAGTACCCCCTGTAAGTCTTTCTCCATAAATTACAGGAATATTAGAATCATTAGATTGTTTATTAAGTAATATACCTTTTTCAAAGTCATCAAACTCATTAGTTCCAAAATCAGGAATTTCAGGAGTTTTTGGTCTTAATGCCCATGAAATAAATAAAGTGATACCTAAAGATACCAAAGGATTCATATTGCCAAAAAACTTTGATGCTTTGGCTACTGTGCTTATAACTTTTCCTACAAATCCACCCATTATATATCCTTAACTACCATTCTTTTAATTTGATTATCTTCTACTCTTAACCAAGTAAAATTATCTTTAATGCCTTTGAATTTTTTAGCCATATCAACACACCATTTAAAGATTTTCCTAACATTCTTAATAGCAATAAATTCTACAAATACTAAATTAGTTCCTGAGTTCCATTCTTTGTAATTTATTTTAGCTGTTTGTTTAAAATGATTAAAAGCATAATCAGATAAATAAGCCCAATTAGTAAAACCAACTAATTTATCGTTATGATAGTGTTTCTTATATTGGTTTAGAAATATACTTGGTTTAATGTGATGTTGTAAATCAAGATCATGTAGATTATCATATTTAGGATAATTTCTATATAATGAGATAATATCTTGCATTATTCTCTACCCCATTTAATATCTTGTACTGTTTGAGAACTAAAATCCATACCAACATCTGTACTAAAGAATCTTTGCTGTGATGTGTTGTTAGTTTTACGACCATTCTTTTTATTAAAATCTGCCCAATGAGATACAATAGATAATGATAGTGTACTTGATTTTGGTTGCTCTTGTATTTCAAAGTTTTCTATACTTCCTTTATAAAGTAAAAAAGGGTCAGCAAATATTGTATTATTATCATCTAATAAACCTCTATAAATAGTTACTGTAGAATTAATAACATTTTCGTTTAATACAGTTGAGATAAAGGTTTGATCTGCACCTGATAAAGTTAGTGTAATACTAGATTTACTTACATCTGTTTGTTCAGAAAAATCAGATATACCTAATAAATGATCTGATGCTAAGTAAGTAACTGATGAGCCTGATATTGATGATGTTAAATCAAATGAACAATCAGTAAAATTAACAGGAGTAGAAAAGCCAATAGTTATAAGATGAATAGGCCTAATATCATTAGTCGCTATTTCGTTCTTTACTGCTGTTGTCAGGCTTCTCGTCATATAATTCGTAGTTAGTTTGAGTTACACTTTCTGTACCTTTTAACATAGTATATTCAAATTTGCTATTAGGTTTCTTGTATTCTTTAAGATCGTTAATACTAGCATCTATTTGATCTTCATTCACAATAACTTCGGCAATAAAATCGGCAGTTATCTTGTGGGTTATTTTATATTTTTTCATTAAAGTGCTTCTTCTACATCAAATTCAAATTGATATAAAGCATTACCATCTTTATCTGCACCAGCTACACCAAACTCTTGAACATCATTTGTTAAGTGAACTGTAAATGCAACATTATCATAAGTTATATCTGATGAAGAAACTGCTGTAGTTAAAGGTGGCTCAATAGTTAGAGTGCCTGTAGAAATATCTGATTGATCTGCAACGACCATATAAACTTTAGAATGATTAGCAAATTTAATCATATCTCCAGCTTTTAAAGTTCCTGTGCCTGTACCACCTAATGTAATAGATGTATCTCCAGCACTTGCTGTTCCATGAGGAATACCTGATGCAGTACCTCTAGCATCTTCTACTTCTGGTGGGATTATAGTAAAGTTTTCTTTGCCTGATCTTTGTTTAACTATAAAGGCCATAAGATCGCCATAAACATCACTTCTTTTTGCTGTAATTACTCTAGCAGTAAATCCCCATCTTTGACCATCTATTTGTCTAGCAAGTTTCTTACCAGATACAGTTTTTGAGATAATAGTATTTTGAATAGACTTTATTCCTAAAGATTCAAACTTAGCAGTAGATATTGGAAAAGCACCTGACATTAGATTAAGTTTTTACTCCCTCTTTCATTAACTGCGTTATTAATTAATTGTGTAATAGTTCCTCTTGATCT
>Ga0208019_1001710_pt1 | contig 11435 bp, 21 predicted proteins | sample CB_VirMetaG_5_FD_184540 | JGI IMG/M metagenome (GOLD analysis project Ga0208019, IMG submission 184540) | Freshwater to marine saline gradient viral communities from Chesapeake Bay - CB_1508_1D Viral MetaG (SPAdes) (version 4) | ecosystem: Environmental > Aquatic > Marine > Coastal | place: USA... | reverse complement strand
TATGGGGATGCTGAGGTCTATGGGGATGCTAAGGTCTACTGGAATGCTAAGGTCTATGGGGATGCTAAGGTCTATGGGGATGCTGAGGTCTATGGGGATGCTAAGGTCTATGGGGAGGCTAAGGTCTATGGGAAGGCAGTAGTTACTAAATGCTTGTTTGTTCAGCAAGAAAAACACCACATTACAGCAACCGATGCTCATGTATTCATAGGTTGCCAGGGCCATACCTGGAAGTATTGGTTTGAAAATATTAACGAAATTGGAAGGAAGCATAATTATTCTACAGAAGAAATTAATGATATTGAAGGATTATTGAAAATTCTTCGTAGACAGATAAAGTCCTAAAGTCTTTGGGGATGCCAGGGAAGTGGCCATCTCTTGCGGAAAGGCCTTAACATGGAAGGATAGAGAAGAACATGAAACTCAAGTATGACCTTCAAGAAGTAGACTGGAAATGCTTTTACCTGCCAGGACTGTCCTTTTTTCTAGGAGATAAAACAGCCTCCCGCCCCGAAGAAGAAGCCGCAGCCGAAAGACTTCCACAGGAGGCAGTGAGCCTCATAAAGGAATACGAAGGCCTGCGGCTGAACGCCTACAGAGACGGGCCAAATAGATGGGCTATCGGGTATGGGACAGAGTCATTTGAAGGGGAGACAATTACCCACCGGGAAGCTGAAAGGAGATTACTTCGTGAACTGGGACCTCTTAATTTGCTTATTAGCAGTAGGTGTGTTCTCTGCAACCGTGGTCAGAAATCTGCTCTTCTAAGTTTTGCTTTCAATGTAGGGCGAGGTGCGCTTCTACGCAGCCGCCTCTGGCGCTTGACACTGGAAGGTAACTACGTTACTGCTGCGGATGAGTTTCGTCGCTGGACCTATCACAACGGTAAGCACTACCGAGGATTGGCCCTGAGACGAGAAGCAGAGCGGGCAGTGTATTTGATGGGAGATTAGTAAGTGGAACCCAAAGAAAAATACATTGAGGATATTCACAAGTTTCTGGAAAAAGAATTCACTTCAGACCAGGATAGAAAACTGTGGCTGGAAACATACAACCCATTTTTGAAAGGAGTCCCCCAGGAGTTTATACAGACAGAAGATGGTGCTCTTAGAGTATTAAACTTTTTGCAGGTATGTGCATTGGGAGGGGGTTAAGGAGTGAAACGATACCAAATGGTCCGGGTTGAGGACTACTACACAATGGAAGAACGGCAACTTGGGGATTGGGTACGGTGGGAGGATGTTCGGGAACTTCTTGAGCACCTTTGGGTTTGCTCTGGTAATGCCAGGGAAGTGGCCATCTCTTGCGAAAAGGCCTTAACATGGAAGGAGAGAGAAGAACATGAAACTCAAATATGACCTTGAAGAAGTAGACTGGAAATGCTTTTACCTGCCAGGACTGTCCTTTTTTCTAGGAGATAAAACAGCCTCCTCTTATATCTCGATATACTGTGGACCGATACATTTTACAATCTTCTATCTACCGGACTACACCCGTACAATTTTAGCAGAGGATGGAGAGTTAATATACTCCGAACGAAAGAACGGTGTGACTTATGAAATGATAAAGGATAGTGAGACAGGCAACTGGTGTGGTTGGGTAGAGAAGGACGGAAAAATTGAAGATTTTACAGCCCCCTCAAAAGAGGAATTACTAGAAAGGTTAAAGAAGTGAAAAGTTGGTTTTGTAAACACCGTTGGCAGTTTCCGTTCACAGCAAAACTTGTAAGCACTTCTGATTTTACACCTGTAGGTCACACTGCAAGTGTTGTGTGTCTTAAATGTTTTAAGGTTAAATCAAAAATATTTGTGGAAGAAGCACATGCCACCCAGTGGTTAACAGCAATGGCAAGTAATAAGGAGAATGAAAAATGAGACGTTGGGCGCTACTAGCAGGGTTGCTAGTTGGATGTGGCTCGGATATTGAAGTGCCGAAAGTCATATACGAAAAGGATATCAATACTCAAAAGTTTACTGACTGCATGTTTGAGATGTTGACAATGAACACTGCTTGCCGTATGCAAGAGGACGAAGCTGTATTTGATATGTGTCTGTCTCATCACCACAGGTATTGCCTGGAGCAATCGGAGGAGATGGTCAGAGGGGGCGTCGAGTGAAAGTAGAGATTTCTAACGAGAAGAAGCAGGTGACTATTGTAGATGAGGATGCCCTTCTTTGGATGGAAGTTGTCGAGTTGTGTTTGGAGGCACTGCGTGCGCATTACCCTTACCTGACTAGAGAGATGGTGGCCGATTACCTTACTGAGGAGAGTACAAATGAAAGTAACGCCTGAAGAATACTTTAATACACAGGATGTTTCGGACTTAACGCATGAGCAATACTGCAATGCCATTCGGCTGTTGCATGTGATTAACCTTTTGCGCCTTGAGTTTGGGGTACCCTTTAAGATAAACAGTGGCTACCGTTCTTTGGCTCATAACTTGCGCGTTGGAGGCAGTGCCAATAGTCACCACATTTACTGCCGAGCTATTGATATTGCCGACCCCAATGGACTTATTAAGGGGCAGCTAATGGCTAATAACAACGAGCTTTTAATAAAGTATAACTTATTTATGGAGGACCCCTCAGTTACAAAAACCTGGGCACACTTACAGATAGTTCCACCGAGAAGTGGCGCTCGTATATTTATGCCTTAATATATAAGGAGACGACAGTGACGACGGAAAGTTGGGCTCTTTTGTTTGCAATTTTGACAACAATATACGTAGTAGTGAGGGCATGGGGCGCATGGTAGAAGTACTTAAATCAAAGTGGTTTCCGTGGGTACTCGTGTCTATACTTGTCGTGGCTCTTTTACTATTCAAATCTACACTGCAGACTACACGGAAAGAAGTAGAGACCAGCCGTAAGGAAACGGAGAGACTTGGGTTCGAGTTGGCCCAGGCAGAGTGGAGCCTCAAGCAAGAGCGCAGCAAGATTACAGTCCGAGAGGAGAGAAAGCCGGACGGCACTGTCATTGTAGAGCGTCAGGAAGAAGTACAGAAGAAGAGCAATCAAACTAAAAAGGTACAGCAGAAAGTTGAAATTAAGCGAGAAGTTGTGGTGAAGGAAAAGATAGTCGAAGTGACGGCCCCACTTCCTAGATATGGACTTGGACTTGGCGTGACTGTTCCAGCGGAACTTCCTCCAGACAGGTACGACTACACACTGCAGGGAGATATCCGGTTATTCGGTCCCTGGTTCTTGCAGGGCACCATGCAGTTAGATGGACAAACTTTTACGCCAAATCAATTTGGGCTTGGCGTGCGATGGGAGTTTTAATATGAGACACTGGACTGAACTTGGTGAATTTGTAGGAGATGCTACTCTATATCTAGGACTGTTGGCTGATGTGGATACGCAGTTTGAGAGACAGCTAGAAGATTGCGTGGACCGGAATGGTAGACTGTGGCGTAATCCTAAAGAAGCAGAAGAACATAGTAGTCCGTACTCTCACGGCACCAGTCGTGACATGCTTGCCGGGTTTCTTCTTGGTTCTTTAGAGCTATCTACAACAACTGAACTACATGCTGTGTGCAATTACATTCGGCAGAACCGTAAGCTGGCCCCAACTGGAGATAACCGCACTACCATTATGCCTGGTACCTGGGCCGACTTAGGCGATGCCCTTCATGCAAAGGGACTTCCGGTTAGCCATATCCTTGGACTATGGGGTTACTTGTGTTGGTTTTTCTTGAGTCCTTTAAAGGGGCTGGAGAATTACCTTTCTGCTTTGACTGTCTGGAAGGGCTACCAGCTCCATCTTATCCTGGTGTCTATGCTATTCCAGCGAAGGTGCGGAAAGCGAAAAGGACTCTTTTGGAATGCCACTTTAAAGGTACTGGACAATAGACTTCCACAGAATCCAATTGTAAAGTACTTGCAAGGCAATCTGGAATGGCTTGAGTTTGAGTTGCCCCATATGTGGAACAGGGCAAACTCTAGCTCTGCCCCTTATGTTTGGCCATGGGCACATATGGACCACGTAATGGCTGCTCACCACATGCCTAAGGCGGCCGTTTATTATATGGAGAAGTTACGAGATGACCTCAAACAAAGAACTGTACAGTAAGCTCGGTGATGTTTTTCCTGTGTACACAAGCAGTGTCAATCCTCGAATAGACTTAGAGCGACTGCTATACTTTCTGTATGATATGAGAACTGTGCTAGATAACTGGCCTCACAATGAGTTTCCGTCTTCCAACTTAATGGATGAACTGGACAGCGAGATTCAACTAATTGAGGAGACGTTGGATGTTAACGGTTAATTTTGTTCGTACAGAGGAGACCGCTGCCATTCCAGCTAAAGCTTCCGCCGGGGCTTGTGCCTACGATTTGGTAGCTACTTCTATAAGAGAAGATGGCTATTATGTGTCGTATGGCACAGGCATAGTCTTGGCCATCCCCGAAGGGTACGTCGGTCTAGTATTTCCTCGTAGCAGTATCTCAGATACCGGGTGGACTCTGTGTAACTCGGTTGGAGTCATTGACTGTGACTTTCGCGGAGAACTCAAACTGAGGTTCTACAAAGTCAGTGGAACAGCCAATAGGCCTTATAACTTAGGGCAGCGCATTGGCCAACTTGTGGTGGTTGAATTGCCTAAATTACATTTCCAAGAAGTGTCAACACTTAACAACACCTCTCGGGGAAATGGGTCTTTTGGGAGTACCGGCAAATGAAAACTAAGGACTTACTAGAGCAGGCATTTCTTGAGATGCAGGCTGAGCGCAGTGCTAAGGAAGAAACAAAACTTGGTATCCTTCGCGCCGGCAACGCTGGCCTAATGGACGATGGTCAGTTTGCTGGGGCGTGTCCCCGCACTGCCTACTTGCGCATGATTGGCCAGGAAGTTAATGGCGTAGATGAAGACCAGAACCTGATGCTTGAAGGTGGCTTGGGTAATGAGGACTTGTGGGTCTCAGCCCTTCGGAGGAAATGGCCGGGGCAGATTAAGCAGGAGGAAGAGATTCCAATTGCATGGCACACACCTAATGGAACTAAAGTCACTGGACGTCCGGACATTGTTTTGTGCGACGCGGAAGGCATGCCGGTGCGTGGCCTTGAGTTGAAGCTTATATGCTCTGTCTGGACTGCGCGCACTGTCCTGAAGGGTGAGCCTAAACTTTCCCATTTAACTCAGGCAGCGCACTACTCGTGGAAGATTGGAGAGAACTACTGTGGCGGCAAGCCGCTGGAGTTTGAGTTGTGGTATACAAGCCGGGTGAATTGGGCTTTGGTTGGCTGGATGCAGAAGCACTTCCCAGAGCAAGGGGCTCCCAACTCGGAGTTCATTGACTACAAGGAAGAGCGTGGCTACATGAACCCATTTCGCATCCAGCCCTTCCGTATTGGGTTTGAGGTTTCTGTAGGAGAGAAGCTTGAGGACTTGGTTCGGTACCGGCAGATAGGGACCAGGGACTGGAAGGAAAGTATAGTTTCGCGTGCACGCATTGCGGACTTCTATGACTTTGTTTCTAAGATGGAACCGGAAAAAAAGTTAGGGCCAAGGCCACGGGCATTGAAGATAGGCGGAGATAAGGAGAACTATTCTCCTTGTGATTACTGTCCACTAAACGATATTTGCGGAGAGAAGACGACGTTTGAAGAGTGGAAGACTGCAGTGGCCGAGCGCTTGACAGGCGAAGAATGAAGTGTTAGCTTTCAACTTGTACTGCACAATTTAACGCAGTACACTTTAACGAAGGAGGTGTTTACTATGGCTTTTACCCCAACCACTAAGAAGGTAGCTGCTGCAACCCCTGCTAAGAAGGCAGTTGGCGGGCGTCCTGTTTTCAACTTGAAGGTTAAGCCTCAAGGCGAAAAGGACTTGGCGGACGTTACTGGTTTGTGGGAAAGTACCTCGAAGGCAGGTAATTCTTACCTGAGCGGAAAGGGCAAGGAAAGCGAATACCGCTTTATGGTGTTCGACTCCAAGAAGGTTCAAGGCGCTAAAGAACTGAGCTGCAAGAAAGTCGGTTCGGAAGGCAAGATGGACAAGCTTTGCGTCCTTACTGCAAAAGAAGGCAAGTCTGGCGAAACCTACTTTGTGGGTGAGCACGACGGCAACCAGTACTACCTCTTTCCTGTTAAGGCTAAGGAGGCTTAATGTCTCGCGACCCTCGGGATGTCTTCGGGGGCTTCGGCAAATTTCGCGACGAGATGGAACGCCTCGGCCTTTGGCCGGGGCTTTCGTCTAGCTGGGCCTCCCAAAAACTAGATGGTAAGTTTGACCCTTTCCTAGGAGTAATCCGTGAAGACGCTACCATTCGCACTGCTGAAACCGACGAAGGTTCCGAAGGAAGGATACCGGATAGAGCTGAACGGGACGAGCGAACTCCTGGCACTTCAAGTTCAGGATGGTCTCCATTCAGCAGCAAGCCTAAGGATGCCGACAGTCCTGGACATCGAGACGAAGGGGAACGAAGCTCACAACCCGGAAAGTCAGGTGGTGGGTTTCAGCCTTTCCGTAATCGGTGAGGGCGGTAAACCTTGGGCTGTGTACTACACTGCGGAACACTGGGTGGAGTTTCTCCGCCTGGCCTGCCACTGGCACCTACCCATTGCAGCCCACAATGGAACGTTTGACTGGGCTTATGCCTACCGCGACTACTCACCGTGCGAGTCTCGTCTTAATATTTCGGTCTGTACATTTGCTTGGTACAAGCACCTGGCAGTGGAGGGCTGGCTGAATCAACGGTGGGGCTTGAAGTCTGCGCAGGTACAACTGCTAGGTTGGGAAGATACTAACGAGACTGAATTGGATGAGTGGCTTATTCTCAATGGCCACCACTCTTCTACTAAGACTTCACTGGATGGCGTAAAAGAAGTAGACGCCTGGACGTGGGTGGAGTCTATTCAACGGTTTGCGAAGGCGGATAAGGCGGAAATGTGGCGTGCTCCGGCCGAAATACTGGGGAAGTACTGTGCCCTTGACTCCATCAGTACTATGCTCCTGTACAAGGAGGTGCTGTGGCCTGCTATCCAGAGGTTCCCTGTCCTGCAGGAACACCTGGAGGTGTACGTCATCGAGCTTATCCGCCAGGTAATCCGTCAGCAGTTGCGTGGTTTCCGTGTGGATAGGGAGAAGTTGGCACAATATAGGAAACGACGTGAGCAGGAGCTGGCAGACCTCAAGAAACAGTTCTATGAACGGCCTGATGTGTCCCCGTTTGTGCAGGAAAGGTGGCGGCAGCTGCTGGAAAATGCCAAGGCGGCTGAGCCTGCACAGTTTCTGGTGCAACGTTGGCCCAAGGAACCTAAGAAATTCAAGAAGAATGGAGAAGTATCTGCCTCCTGGACCAACTGGGAGCGCAAGACTGCCGAAATGACGGCAGCGGGGCCAGACATCTCCAAGAATTGGCTTAAGTGGAAGGAAAAAGTAGATGCTCTGACTGTGGAGGATGCCTTTAACATAGGCAGCGGACCGCAGTTGAGGGCCCTTCTGTATGATTTCCTTGGTTTTCCCGTGGAGGAGGTGACCGATTCGGGTGAGCCAGCTGTGGATGGTAATGCACTGCAAGGAATGGGAGACGTAGGTAAGGCTCTAGACGGAATCTCCGAGGTAGCCAAGGAGCTTACGTATGTCTCTAAGGCACTGGAGGTTAGCGAGCGGGATGGTTGTATACATCCGCAGTTCCGTGTGCCTGGTACTCTTACTGGACGTATGTCCGGTGCCGGAGGCTGGAATGCGCAGCAGCAACCAAAGACCAAAGGCTACCTGGAGTGTATCGTACCGAGGGAAGGCTTCATCTTTGTGGACATTGACTTTGCTGCCCTTGAGCCGCACTGCCTTGCAGAGGCCAGTCGGGACGAGACTCTCCTGAATTTGTACCGTCCGGGCGCCGCGCCAAACGATGTGTACATCGCAGTGGCTGCTGGTATCCCAAAGCTAGGAGGCCCCTTCCTGGCTTTAGGCTATGACCCAAAGGCCCCGACTAAGGATGCCATCTCCAGGTGTAAGAAAGAACTTAAGGGACTGCGTAACGTAGCTAAGTTGCTTCACTTAAGCGCAAGCTACGGAGCCGGCCCAAAGAAAATCCACCAGTCTCTCGTTCGGCAGGGAATGCAGTTTTCCTTTGAGGAAGTGCAGGAGTTGCACCGAGGATACTGGGAGTTGTTCGCTGGAGTGAAACGCTATGAGAGGTTTCTGCTTGACCAGTGGGAGGCTACTGATGGCTGGTTCTTAAATCCTATGGGCAGGCCTATCGGCGTTTACGCAGACAAGACTAAGGATGCAGTGAACCGGGCAATCCAGAGTGCTGGGCATGACGTGACAGTCCAGTACATCTGGCATTTGGTGCGAGAAATTGACACACGAGGCATAGAGTGTTACCCCTTTATTGTGGACTTTCATGATGAGACTCTTTGGGAAGTTCGCATAGGACAAGAACAAGTAATGGTCGAGGCGATGCGGGCAGCCATGCAGAAGTTGAATGATAGTTTAAATGGATACATAAGGTTAAGTGGAGAGCCAGATATTGGAGAAACGTTTGCAAAATTCAAAGTGGAGGAATGATAAGTGACAACACGTGAGCGCGCCAAGCCTAAGAAGGCGTTCCTATTTAATGAGCAACTAGCAAAAGGGGAACGTGGCGAGCACTTTTTCCTTCACCATTACCACTCTCCTATCATTAAGTACCGTTGGCACACTGCGGACTTTATAGACTGGGAAGGCTCTAAGATTGAGTTGAAGACAGACTTCTACTCTCTCCAGGATACTGAGTTTATGTTCATGGAACGCTACTCGGATGTGGATAAGAGGAAGCCTGGCGGGCCCTGGCAGTCCCACAAGAATGGTGTAGATAAGTTTGTGTACTTGTTCATTCGAGATGGAGTTTACTTTGAGTTTGAGAATATGGAGAAGTTACTTGCCCGTCTCAAGAAGTTGACTGACAAGGCTCCGATGGTGTACATAAAGAATCCTACGTACCGTGCCGGAGGCTACAAGGTGCGTATTGCAGACCTAGAAGATATTTGTCACCGGCATAGACTTTACTGGAGTCTTGACGAGGTATGACTAGAAGGAGGAAGTTATGGGGCTGGTTGAAATGCCCTCCTTAAATAAATCTAAACGAGGGATAAGTCGGGCGTATTCCGCTTCTGAGTGGAAAGCCTATGCAAACTTAAGTTGGCGCAGTCTGTGGAGAAGAATTTATTACGCTGCTCCGAGAGAGGCTTTATACTACTCTAAAATAAAGCTGCTGATATCTCGGCAAGAATTTTTTGACTGGGTTTTTGCAAACCGGTTTAAGTTGGAAACTCTAAGCCATCCGTCTATAGACCGCATCGATTCGGCTGAGCACTACTCTTTATCCAACATTCAAATAATAGAGCACAGCGAAAACACTAGTAAGGCAGCTAAAGCAAAATATTATAAAACAGAAAGAGGAATCTCTTTTTGTAAGCGTCAACAACAATGGAGAGCTTGTCTTATTTTAAGAATTCCTAATAGATACGGTTGTCACATAGGATATTTTGCGACAAAAGAGGAGGCTCTTGCTTCTTTTTCTAAAACTTACTATGAATGGTACGGGACTAATCCTTTTTGATGGAGAAAGCTATGGGTTTGGTTGTGTTTGATTGGCTATGCGACGTCTGTGATTCCCGCACTGAGTATTTGGTAGACCGAAGAGAGCCTGGCTGGGACGGAGAGAGACCCTGCAAGGCATGCGGTAACCCTCATGCGTATAAAGTGATGAGCGCGCCTGCGGTACTTCAGGCTAGCTATGTAGATGGTACTAAGCTTAAAGGCAATGAAGACATGAAGAAAGTAGCGAAGCTGGAAGTTCAAAGGGCTTCCCTACCAGCAAATAGCCCAGAGCGTGCTATTATCACTAAAGAGATTGCCGAAAGGAGAAAGTTGAAATGACAAAGGATGCAGACCGATTCAATGAAGGTAAGGCTCCCTATGGTTACTTACCTTTAGACTTGCTGGATGGGGCTGCCAGAGTCATGGAATATGGTGCCCAAAAGTACGAGCCTGAGAATTACAGGAAAGGGTACTCCGACTTGCGTAGTCCTCTCAGTTCCTTGATACGGCATGTGGCACAGCTTGAGCGGGCAATAGCTACTGAAGATGTAGATGGGGCAAAGGGCCACCTCCTTGATGTGGAAAGTGGCCAGGGACATATTCACCATGTGCTGACGAGTGCATTACTTTTGTTACACAGTCTACGATTGAAAGGTTACAATGTATGAAACAGGAAATTATTGATTTAGTAAAAGTGTCAATTGAGAAATCTCAAGGAATGCTTATGGAAGACATTCTGGATGCACACCTTTTTTATTTGACTCAGCTTTTTGCATCGGCTGAGACAGAGGAAGAAGGTGCCGGAATGGCGCTTTTTAAGATATTCGCTCGTTGTGTTAATAGCGATATGAAGCGTAATGTGGAACGCCTAGTAATTGAAAGGAAGGTCCGCAATGCTACCGTTCAGAATACTAATACTAAGCAAGAATAAACTTCCTGATGAGTCCTTGGATACCATCTATGAGTGGTTTTATACGTGGGGCGCGCACCCTATGTGCCGCCCTTCTGGGCAAATTCATATTTCTGAAATTGCACTAGAGCAGGATGGTGTCGTTTACGATTGGGCTCGGTGGAGAGACCGAATTCAGTACCACTGGCTTGTAGTTATTGGCGCTGAGACTGCTAGGTATTTGAAGTCTCTTGACCCGGAAGGACGTATTGCAAAGTACGGCTATCCTACCACTCTTCTGCCGGACCCCTCCAAAGTTCCCCACCTAGAGCCCCGTTACCATATTATCCTGGAGGACTTTGTCCAGGAGATATTTGGGTGGGCGCGGCTTCCTTGACGTTACCTTTCTTGTATGTTAGTCTCTAAGTACCCCCAACCGCCCGTGGCGCATAGTGCGTCCGGGCTCTAATTTTATTAGGAGGAGGTAGTAAATGTCTAGTATTGTAAAGATGAATGGACTTAGGCTAGAGAAGTATGTGCACCTTTCAGAAGGTGACAAGGTTCGGGCCAGGCCGCATGGCATGGGTATTGGACTCCAAGCTCCTGCTTCGGTTAGACTTATTTCGGGTCCCGCAAATTCTCCAGTGGCAGACTCAGAGGAAGGCTCCGCTAAGGGTAAGGGAAAGTCCAAGTCTTCTAAGTCAGAAGCTGAGTGGGGAGCTGGTTCTATAGTGGAGCTAGACTTTGGTACGGTTCGTCCGCAGCGTTACGAAGCTTTAGTTGCCTACTCTCCCGCCCTCTACGCACTCGGTGTTGTGAGTGCCCCCACCTTGATTCCTTCCAATTCCGCCACTTCTGTTAAGGTTGTAATTCAACTGTTTGAGAAGTTCGTCCTGCCGGAAGATGATGCCCTTGTGACTATCTACCTTATTGACTAGTCCTTTAGGGGCCCGGTTACTGGCTTCAGGGGGGTTCTCGGGTCGTCATAAAATAGCGCTGGCATGTCGCTAGTGAGCT